>Ga0209426_1000063_pt1 | contig 197042 bp, 217 predicted proteins | sample Deesub1362B_J571_FD_187697 | JGI IMG/M metagenome (GOLD analysis project Ga0209426, IMG submission 187697) | Deep oceanic, basalt-hosted subsurface ecosystem from Juan de Fuca Ridge flank, Pacific Ocean, CORK Borehole 1362B_J2.571 (SPAdes)... ...
GAGCCGTTCTAGTGCCGCAGGGAAGCCGTTAAGCCTGCCGCCTGGGGAGTACGGCCGCAAGGCTGAAACTTAAAGGAATTGGCGGGGGAGCACCACAAGGGGTGAAGCTTGCGGTTTAATTGGAGTCAACGCCGGAAACCTCACCGGGGGCGACAGCAGGGTGAAGGCCAGATTGAAGGTCTTGCCAGACAAGCTGAGAGGAGGTGCATGGCCGTCGCCAGTTCGTGCCGTGAGGTGTCCTGTTAAGTCAGGCAACGATCGAGACCCGCATCCCCTGTTGCTACCAGCCTTGAGCTGGGCACACTGGGGAGACCGCCGCCGATAAGGCGGAGGAAGGAGCGGGCCACGGCAGGTCAGTATGCCCCGAATCCCCCGGGCCACACGCGAGCTGCAATGGCAGGTACAATGGGTTCCAACCCCGAAAGGGGAAGGTAATCCCTAAAGCCTGCCGTAGTTGGGATCGAGGGTTGAAACTCACCCTCGTGAACATGGAATCCCTAGTAATCGCGCGTCACTATCGCGCGGTGAATACGTCCCTGCTCCTTGCACACACCGCCCGTCGTTCCACCCGAGCGACTCTTGGGTGAGGCGTGGTCCTTTGTGGCTGCGTCGAACCTAGGTTTCGTGAGGGGGGAAAAGTCGTAACAAGGTGGCCGTAGGGGAACCTGCGGCCGGATCACCTCCTAAGAAAATAACGCAAAAGTCGACTGGAGGAGAAAGGTGTGAAAGCTACGAAAAGCTGAAGCCTTCATTTCTTTTCTTTTATTAAATTTCTTAACTTTTAGAAATTAGTATGAACCAAATACGTTCCTCAAAGAACTGTGAAAAATAAAATGGGAGAATTTTTTAGTTATTGCTGCCGAGACTATCTGCAGCATGATTTCTTATGCATTTTACTTTTATGTTCTTCTAAAGCTTCTTTAGAGTCGAAAGTTTGACCGCAACACTCGTACGATTCTTTCTTCTTAGACTGACACATGAACGATCACTCCTAATTTCAATTGGATTAGTTTATGTAAAATCATGGATATAAGCATAAGCTTTTGCAAAAATGAATTATCTATTTTTCAAGTATTCTGCCTTTGCCGTATGGAATGTATTCTCTTATTTTTTCTAAAGACATTTTCTCGATTTTTTCTCGAACTTCTTTGGACATTTTTGCTGCTAAAACTTTTAAAACATGTTTAAACAATCGTTTTCCCCTTTGTTGCCCAGGCACAAGAATAATACAAGCTCGTGTTTTACTCTCGACAGCACCCACCGGCCCATTAATAAATTCTATTTTACCATTTGTTTCTTTTACGCCTATAGCTATTTTAAGGGGAGTGCCACGCATCCAATTACGTCTACCCCTAACCAAGAAAGCTCCTTTGGGAACGTATTCGCCGGAAATACCGCCTTTACTTAGTTGTTCTGGTTTAACCCAGTACACATCTACGCTAGCGAAACCCTCTCGCCAGCCACGAGAAAAAGCAGCTGCAAACTCTCCAGCTTCCTGAAGACATTGTTTGCTTGGCTTTTTACCTTTTGTCTTAACTACAACGAAAGGTGCGCCTACTAAGTCTGCATGAAAAACAATGTCATTTGGCTCCGTATACTTTTTTATTAAAACCTCATTGCTAACCGCGTCCTTACCTGCGACTACTAAGAAACCGTCAGAAGAGATAAACCATCTGAACTTTTCAAACCATTTTTTAGGTTTAATCTTGCGTTTAGCTATTTCTTCAACAGTTTCTTCAGGTTTAACACGTATTAAAGCTTCATTTTCTCTAATTTTTGTCTCGATTTCTTCAAGCTGTCGCTTTGTCGCTTCTAAAGCATTTTTAGCGCCTTCCATTTTCTGTTTGGCTCGCTTGCTTCGTTCATAAAACCTTCCAGCGATGTCAAAAAGTTTTTTACGTAAATTTAAACCGAAACGTAAGCCATCCACGCAAACAGAGATTTTCAATCTTCGGTCATCAAAAAAATCAAAAAATATACTGGGGTTAATACCCATTTTTTTCTCGTTTAAAACTTCGGAAACAATATGTTTCCATTCTCTTCCACTCTTTTTCCCCTCAATAAATCTATTTAGTAACAGTTGAAGATCGCCAGCATGGGCATAAATGGCATCGCCGATCTTACGATAACGTTCTGCTACTGCTTTAGCTTCTATTAAAGCTTTATTTTGTGCTTCGATGATTCGTCTGAGTCTATTGGCTTCCTGTTTTAACTCTTCAACTTTAGCACCGGCAATACTCCTAGTTTTCTCAAGAACTTCTGTTCTAACAAAAAACTCGTCTAAAGCTTCATTAAATCTAGGATAGGGCTTAAATTTGAAGTTTTGATATCGTTTAAGCTTAATTGGAATTGCATCTAGAAAAATGCCATTATCGTCTACGACGATGCAGGGTTCTAGTTTGCCATCTTTTACTTGCCTTAACAGATCTTGTAAGTGCTCAAAGAGCTTGTCTATTTCTTCCAAACTCAGCGTGCTACATGGTTTTGTTTTATCTAAACTAGCTCTTAGCAATATTTCCTCTGCATACAGACCGCCGATACTTAAAAATCGTGCTAACCCCCGCACCACCTCCACATTTCCAAATTCTCTCAAATCTTCTCTAAATCCTTCAAGGCTGACTTCAAAGGGATTTTTACCGCTTGATGGAGGAAAACGGAAAATTTCACCACGTAAAATGTTACGATCTCGCATACGTTTATAGATTAAAGCTTGCAAAATTTCTCCCTTCTCCTCCACTAAAAGAACATTGCCGTCACCGAAAAGCTCTAAAACGAGATTAAAAAGGCCTCTCTTTCCCTTGAACCTAAAAATTACAATTCTTTCAAATTCATACTGCTCTATGCTCGTCAAAAATGCATTTCGCAAATATTTTCTTAAAGCCATACAAAAACTAGGGGGAGTTGAAGGTTTTTCCATAGCATAAGTTGTTAAATGTAAACGTCTTCCAGCCTCCATAATTAATCTATAAATATTTCCGTCACCTGTCCTTAGCTTAAAAAGTAATTTTTTGCTGTTTAGTTGGTAAATGTTGCTGACTCTAGAGTTTAAAATAGAATTTTTCAACTCGCGGACAACAGCCGCTACGTCAAAGCTTGTAAACTCCCTCTTTAACAACGGTGGATTCACGCCCAAAAACCTAATTACTCACTAAACTATAAATAGGCAACTTTAAACAAGATATCCACACATAAACTTGAATGAGGATATACCATGGAGGCCTTGAAGCAAATATACTGGTTACGGCTGGGGTTAGGTATAGTGGCTGCTTTAATATGTGTAAGTTACAACATAACAACAGGAACATTAGGAAATTCTGGTTCTATTGAGATACTTTTAAACGGGATTTCCATAGCAATAATCCTCTACATAATCTCCTATCGCATTATTAAGTTTAAGTATATGAGTAAAATTGAGAAGAAAGGAAAACTATATACTATGGGGATAGGCATTTACTTCATTTCATGGATAGTTTTCTGGATACTGTTCTATACCATAGCTCAAAGTATTTTAACGTGAGGAGTATCTTTTTAAAAACTTCTCAATAGTAGCCTGTCCCGTATCCTCAACTTCATCATTTGATTTGTTATCGTTTGACATATTGCCTGTTTTAGGGTTATTAATAGGGAAATCTAACCTACTTAGCACACGCATACAGTCAGACCAAGCAGAAAAGAAGCCACGGTCAAAGTCCCCGTGAAGCCTATTCTTTACATGCCCTAAAAACTCTTTCCTATACGTTTGCAATGTTTTTTTATCTTTAAAATCTAATTTTGAGAAAAAGGCATAGGATCCGCCATCGTTTGTTTTTCTCACACGCAACATTCCATACAAAGCACTAAAGTAGCCTTGATTCCATTCGGTCTTATGCATCTTCTGCTTGATTCGTTCTAATTCCCGTTCAGCCTCAGCAAACTGTCTATTGACCAAAAGCTGAAAATAACGTGAAACTAGAGCCAGAGGAATAGGCATTTCTAACGACCACGGGATCTGGGCTTCTCTTCCTCAGAGACATCCTCTATACCATTCTCAGTTATTTTAAATATTTCCTCTCCTTCTGGCAAATATGGGCTGGAAACTAAACGTGCAATGCGAACAGGACCACGGGAAGACCTGCGCAGATAAACACGTGTGTGGCTTGTGTGCCCTACAATGTGACCACCAATAGGGTGCACTGAGTTTCCGAAAAACACGTCGGGTTTAGCCATAACCTGATTAGTTACAACAGCCACAGTATTAAAGGCCCTAGCTAAACGGATAAGCTTGTGCATGTGCTTGTTAAGTTTCTGCTGTCTAGAAGCCAACATCTCTCGTCCCAAATATTCGCTTCTAAAATGGGAAGTTAAAGAATCGATGATTATAAGCTTAACATTATTTTTCTTGATAATTTCATCCGCATTATCCAATAAAAACATTTGATGGTCAGAGGTGTAAGCCTCAGCATAAATAATATTCTTAACCACCTGGTTCGGATCAAGTCCTAAATGTGTAGCCATCTGCACAATTCGCTCCGTTCTGAAGGTGTTCTCCGTATCTATGTACAAAGCTGCTGCGTTGAGCCCGCCTCTTTCAGGGGGTAATTGAACGTTCACGCATAGTTGATGGCAAAGCTGACTTTTACCGCTACCATACTCTCCGTAAAACTCCGTAATAGTCTGCGTTTCTAGACCACCATCAAGAAGTTTATCCAAGGACTTACTACCAGTTGTTAAACGCAGAACATTCTGACGCATCCTTAGAAGTTCATTAGCTCTAATAAAGGACACGCTAATGGAAGAACGGGCAGCCTCAATAATGGAAAAGGCCTTCTTCTCTCCAATACCTGCTGGTTCCAACTCACGGGCCGTAGCCATAGCCAAGGATTCAATTGTGTGAAAACCTAATTCTCGAAGTTTCTGAGCCGTAGCAGGGCCAATACCAGGCAAATCCTCTAAAAACTCGTATCCTTTCTTGACTTCCTGCTTTTCCTCTCCGTTCTCATCTTCAACTGTCAACACTTTCACCTTTTCATTCTCATAAACACATTGATCCAGCTATATTTAAAACACGCGAAAGAGAGCATTGTTTACTCCCTAGAGAGATAAGTTAAAGTAAAAACTACATTAAGTTTTGCTAATTGTTGGAGACAAGATATAAGTATACCTGGCAATCACTAGGAAACGAAAAGAGGGATACCCATTGGAAATTGAAAAAATCGTGGAAAATGTCGCTTTTAACATTTTGAAGCAAGCAGTTATATATTTACCAGAAGATGTCAAACAGGCGCTTAAAAAAGCTTATGATGAAGAAACCAGTGAAACGGGAAGAACCCAGCTGAAAGCAATATTAGACAATATTGAATTGGCAGAGAAATATCAAGCTCCAATATGCCAAGACACAGGGACAATAATCTTCTATATAAAAGCGGGTTCAGAGGTTAAAGGACTCGAAAAAATAGAAAAAGCATTAATTAACGCTACGAGAAAGGCCACAAAACAGGTTCCCCTTCGTCCTAATGCTGTAGACCCCTTTACTCAGAAAAACAGTGGAGATAACACTGGAAGATTAATACCTTTTATAAACTGGGAAATCGTTCCAGGAAACAGTCTAGAATTGACAGTCATGACAAAGGGTGGTGGTTCAGAAAACGTTTGTGTTACTGGAATGCTTGTACCTGGAGAAGGCATAAATGGATTAAAGAGATTTGTTGTTGAAGCTGTCATAAAAGCTGGCTCTAAACCTTGCCCACCTAACATATTAGGTGTTGCTATAGGTGGAGGAGCAGACATCTCGATGAAACTAGCTAAAAAAGCCCTGTTAAGACCATTAAACGAGCCTAATCCTGACGCAGAAATAGCTAAACTAGAAAAGGAGATTCTGGAAGCGGTGAATATGACAGGCATAGGACCTATGGGTCTTGGAGGAAAAACTACTGTTTTAGGAGTAAACATTGACTATGCCTATAGACATCCAGCCTCATTTCCAGCAGCTGTAGCTTTCAACTGCTGGGCTGCCAGAAGAGCATCTGCAAGAATTAACGCTGATGGAATAATAGAATACTTAACTCATAAAAAGAAAGCAGGAGAGGTGATATGAAATGGCTATTTACCATCTTAAAACACCTATTTCTGAAGAAGAAATCCGTAAATTAAAAGTAAACGATGTAATTTTCATTACTGGAACCATAGTAACCGCCAGAGACCAAGCACACCGAAGAGCTCTAGAATATGCTAAACAAGGAAAAAACCTTCCCATAAATCTTGATGGATTAGCTCTTTTTCACTGCGGTCCAGTTGTGAAGAAAGAAGGGGAGAAATGGATAGCTGTTGCTGCCGGTCCGACAACCAGCACAAGAATGGACATTTTCGAAGACGAATTTATAAAAAACTTCAAAGTTCGCGTAGTTATTGGAAAGGGTGGAATGGGAAAGAAAACAACTGATGCTATGGCAAAATATGGCGCAGTGTACGGAGCTTTCACTGGCGGTGCGGCCATATTGGCTGCTAAAGCCATAAAAAGCATTAAAAGTGTAGAATGGCTTGATTTAGGCACTCCTGAAGCTATGTGGATTTTTGAAGTTGAAGATTTCGGTCCCTTGGCTGTTGCCATCGATTCCCATGGAAACAATTTGTTCCTAGATGTTCAGAAAAAGGTTGAAGAGAATAGGCAAAAAATCTATGAAAAGCTTGGCTTGTCTTCATAGCTTCATTCTTTTTATATCTTCCCTTTCATTTTTATTAGCATCAATCAAAGTTTTTTACTCATAACGTAAGCGTCTTCACCATCTGCATAATAGCCGTGGATAGTTTTGGTTATTTGAAATCCAAGACTTTTATAAAGATTAACAGCAGGAACGTTGGACACTCTTACTTCTAGAAAACACTGCTTTGCCTTGTAAAGTTTCATTCCTTCCATAGCTCTGTTAATCAATGCCTTGGCAATACCTTTTCGCCTGAATTCTGGCAGAACGGCAATTGAAACAATGTGCCCTTTCTTGATTAAACCACTAAATCCAAAGTTTGAAAAGCCCAACTCAATACGGCACATTATGTATCCCGCAATTTCCCCGTTCTGTTCCGCCACTATGAAGGATTCGGGAAATCTTCGATACAAATCAAGGAAAAAATAGTCTGTGTAGTTTTCCGGTAAACATGCCCGGTTTATGAACATCACTTTTTGTAAGTCTTGCATTTCAAACTTTCGAAGCCTGAAAGTTTCCTGCACTTTTTTCTTCTCCGTTGCTTCACTGATAAACAGGGAAAAGTTAATTACTTTTCCTATTCCTCTCTTGTCTTAACTTCTGGCAAAGTAAAATTCCCATATGGCATAACCCAGACTTTAGCGTTCTTACCAACCATGTTAAAGGCTTCGTGTAAGGCGTCGTTCACAGCCCTTGCCGTTCTCAGTTTAAAAATATTAGCAGCATAATAGTCGGGCATAGCTGAAACTAAGAATATTTGGAATTTCTGTAGAGCTTTCATAAGAAAATAAGCCTTATGCCCTCCGAGCATAAAATTACGTTTAATCTCCCGCTGGAGTGCCTTCAAATCCTTAAACTTGACCATCCAATCATAAAAAACCTGATTTCCGTGGCCTTCTAGGCATTCAGCCACTAAAATTATTACACCACCCCGTTTAACGATGTTAAGTGCATTGTCAACCCCTTTATAGGCTTGGAAAAGATTCACGTCTGCTGGATGCCCGCCTGGACTTACGACAACTATGTCGGCTCTGCGATCTACAGATATACGATACATTTCATCAACAAGTTTGACTCCTTCATAGAATGCTTGCTCCATATCACCTGAAAATGCTTTAACGATTTCTTTTCTCGTATTTGTTACAACATTTAAAATAAAATCTACTTGAGCCAATCTAGCAGCCTCAATCATATCTTCGTGAACTGGGTTTCCTGCTAAAACACCTGTTTTTGCGTTAGGATGGAGAAGCATAGTGTGATTCTGCTTTATTGTTTCCTCTCCTGAAACTCCAGGTAGAACGCTTTTTCGTCCTCCACCATAACCCGCATAGTAATGAAAGCAAATGTCTCCTGTGAGAATCTTTACGTTTGCCTCGGCAAAAACACGGTTTAGGTAAACTTTTGTTCCATACTTTTTTGTTTTTCCGACATAAACAAGATCAGAAGATCTAGAATCATGACTTATCGTTTTAACACGATCTAAAACATCTTCGCCTAACAATCTCGTAGCTTCTTCACGGGTTACAGCTTTGTGGGTTCCGCAAGCGAAAATAATTGTTATATCTTCATCTTCAACTCCAGCATTATTTATTTCTTCTAGTAAGGGCAGAACCATAAGATGGCTTGGTGCAGGTCGCGTGGCGTCGTCAACTACGATTACAACTTTATCTTTGGGTTTGACAATTTCATCTAGACTTTTAGAGCCTATAGGCTCGTTTAATGCCCTCTTGACTTCTAGAAGGGCGTCTGGCACACCTGGTTTCTCTCTGGGTTCTATGGATCCTAGAAAATTTCTTGTGGGAACTCTTACACACGCTTCCGTTTTACCGTATGGAATCCAAACGTCCACCATGAACATCACGTTAGCGATGAATATTTAAACACGTAAACAGCTACTATTAAGCCCTTTTATTAAACTCATCGAAAAATAAGTTAAGCCTTATATTAAATGGAGCCCTTCTCCACTAAAGTGAAGTTCATGGGGATAGGTGAAGTTCTAAAACGAGAATTCTCATTTATCAAAGGCAACTATCGAATTCTGGTAATAAGCTGGATTATAATGGATTTAGCCATGGAAATGCCTATACCAAACTTTCAGTATTATGTCCAAGCCTTAGGGGGAACAGGTCTAGCATTAGGGATCATAGGCCTAGCTAACTGGGTTTTCATGGCAATTGTAGCCTTCCCAGGAGGTTACCTAGCAGATAAGTATGGTAGACGATGGCTTATCACTACAATGACCTTTGTCATGGCCTTTTCCCATCTTTTTTATGCGTTGGCGCCTACTTGGCATTTTATATTAATAGGAACTATTGTGAGTAGCTTATGCTTGATATATCAGCCTGCTCTCTTTGCGATGGTTCAGGATTCTCTTCCGGCAGAACGAAGAGGTATGGGTTCCTCTATAATACAACTTATTCATGGTGCATTTAGTACTCCTGGGCCAATAATTGCTGGATTTCTCCTCCTCCAATTCGGATTGGTTACGAGTATGAGAATCATTTATTTCCTTGTAACAATTCTATTCTTCATAGCTGCTCTTTGGAGACTTAGATTAAAGGAAACAACAATAGTAAATAAAGAACCTATTCGCTTCAAATATTTCGTTTCAGCCTACCCTAAGGCAATAAAAGAAAGTTTTAACGTTTGGAAACGTGTGCCACGTTCAGCCTTCTGGCTTTTCGTCATTCAAACACTCTTGATGTTTGGAATGACACTGACTCATGTGATAAACGCAATTTATGCACGAGACGTTCTTGGAATTCCGGAGGAACAGTGGTGGCTTGTCTACATTCCCCTTTTAGTGACGTTGATAATTGCTTCAATACCTATTGGAAAAGTAGTTGATCAGTTTGGAAGAAAGATTCCCTTAATCTTCGGTTTGCTTGTTTTCGGTTCAGCTACCCTTGTTTTTGTTATGGGCAACTTAACATGGTTAATGGTTGCCATGTCATTATTTGCCATTGGACAATTATTGGTAATGTCATCGGTTATGGCGCTCTCCACAGATCTTGTTCCCCCAGAAAGCAGAGGGAAAGTCATTGGCTTTCGAAACTTTATTAGCTACATTATCGCTGGCTTAGGCATGCTGGCAGGTAACTATTTTTATGTAAACTTCTTTCCACAATTACCCTTCTACATAACATTAGGGCTGCTTCTTCCAGAATTGGCAATAGTCATATTTTTAGTTCACGAACCCAAAAATGAGAGAGAAAGAAACGTTTAGAGTGAACCTAAGTTTTGCTCATTTTTTGCTGAAAGATTTTGCGGAGCATAGAAATTGGTAGATAACCGTTAGCAATTATGGTATCATGGAAGAATTTTTCCTCGAACTTGTCTCCCATTTTTTGCTTTATTTCTTCCTTCAAATTTAATATGAGATGCTTTCCAAGTAGATAAGACAAGGGATATCCCGGTGTCTGTGTATACCGTCTCACCTCGGCGACAGCGGCTTCTTTAGATAGTCCTGCCTCCCTTACCAGCATCTCAACTGCTTCGTCGAAACTCATTTCTCCTTTCGAAAGTTTGACATCGACAATTATTCGAACAGCACGCCAAATCATATCATTAATTTGTATAAAGCGGGTCTCTAAATCCGTTATGAATCCTTTCTCTCTCATGAGCTCTTCGCAGTAATGGGCCCAACCTTCAACGGTTTCTGTTCCTTCAGCCAACAAACGAATAAAGCTCCCTCTATTGGAGATGGCTCCCTGTAGGAAGTGCCCAGGAAAAGCCTCATGAACAGCCGTGTTTCTTATGGAATGATAGTTGAGATGTTTACCTAAATTAGCGGGGTCTTTAGGCCTTGTCACTATGTAGATCCCTATTTGTGGCTTGTCAAATTTGGCGGGCATCATTAAAGCAGCAAAAGGTATAACAGGAGCAAGAAAAGCAGGTGTCTCTTCCACAAGTAACACGTCTTCGGGATAGACCGTGGCAATGTTCTTCTCTTGCACAAATCTTCTAGCTTCTTCCATAGTTTTCCTAGTAAACGTCAGTGCCTCTTCAAAGGTTTTTGGTGCATGGCTTTCTATTTGTTTAAATACTTCCTCAATACTTTTGCCCGGTGCTATTTGCTGAGCCAATTTTTCTCTTTCAGCTTTCAATTCTTTTAAATATTTTAAGCCCAACTGATAGATCTCGTCGGAGGTTAACCCTAATTCCCGGAGTTTCAGAAGTTTCTCGAATTTTTCTCTACCTATAGCCCACTCTTCTTTAGATTTTTGAAGTAAACCTTGCAACCACTCTATGTGCTTTTTCAGGGCTGGTTGGAGATTCTGGACAGCTTTTGTTAGTCTTTGATAGATTTGATCAGGAACTTTTCCTTCTGTGGATGCAAGTATGAACTGGAATAGTCCGCTCATGTTTTGAGCTGTTTCAATGGCTATTTCAGTCCAAAGTTTTACGGGCTTTGAGTTTTCAAATCTAGAACGGAACTCTTCAAGAAATTTTGGAATTTTTTCGATACGAGCTGCGATGGCGTCGATTCTTTTTTCTAAAGGGGCATAGTTCCGTGTAAACATTATGAATATCAATCCGCCTAACATTCCGAAAGCGTCCGGGTTTAATTCGTGTCTTTTCAGCTCGAAGAAATCGAATTTCCACATTTCATAGGCTTTTTCGATAACTTCCCAATCCGTCTTATGCTCCACGTTGAGTTCTTCACGGGTTATAGTTTCTCTTAACTGTTTTATCCATTCTTCAGCCATGCGGAGATTTTCCCTAAGCCTTTCAGTAGAGCCGTCTGGAAGTAGATAGTCATAAGGATCATGAAGACCAAGGTGGGTGGCAAAGTCAGGGTTTTTCTCTAAAAACTTCTTTAACATTTGTTGGGTTAATTCTTCAAACTTTTTATCCGCATCCAAAATTTCACGACCTTTAAAATTTTTCTAAATAGTGTTATTAAGAATAGTTAAGTTTTAGGGGTACCAATTGATAGGTTTCCATAGAGACTTCAAAACGCAAGTTCTTTTAAACTGAAGCATTCATATTATTATCATTGAGGAGTAGTATATGTCCATTGAAAAATCTCCCTCAAAAAACGAGGTTTTCTTTGTGTGGTTTAACCGCTATGCCGGTGTTGCTCTAAAGACCCCGACCAAAACCCTTGTTATAGATCCCGTGGATGTAAAGGCCAGAGAATTTAAGTCTGTTGATGCTATTCTAATAAGCCATGAACATTATGACCATCTAGACCAGCCACTAGTATCAGAAATTCAAAAAATGACAAACTGTATGGTGATAGCAGATCCAACGTCCGCAAAAAGACTTAAAAACAGAATTCCCTCAGAAAAATTGTATGAAATTGAGCCCGGTTCTGAGCTTAAAATCGATGAAGTTTCTGTAAAAGCCGAAAAGTGTAATCATCCCCCAGCTACAACGCCTATATCTTTTATAATTACAAGCGAAGATTATGTGAAAATTTTCCATACAGCAGATAGCTTACCATTTCCAGAAATGGCCGCCTTAGGGGACGCAGAAAAATTTGACTTGGTTTTTTGCACCGTGGGAATAGCACCAGGCACATCACCAGAAACAGGTGTAGAAATAGTGCGATTGACAAAGCCCAAAGTTGCTGTTCCTTACCATACTGGCTCGCCTGAAGACCAGAAGAAATTTGCAGAACTCTTGAAACAAGAGATGCCGAAAGTCACATGCTTAATACCTGAAGTTAATAAGATCTATCAAGTTTCTAAAAGAGCGTGAAATTTTGTCTATAAAAGAAGATGGTGAAAAAGTAAAGCTTGAAACATGTAAGATTCTAAACAAAATTGGTGCATTAAAATTCGGCACTTTTAAACTAACCAGTGGAAAAATTAGCCCATATTACATAGACTTGCGGATAGTTCCAAGTTTTCCAGATGTTTTTCGAAAAGTATGCAATTTTTATATCGACTTAATAAAAAAGGAGATAGGAACAGAACACTTTGAAAGGATAGCGGGCATACCTGTTGCAGGTATACCTTTTGCAGCCTTAATCGCCTACCAATTAGAAAAGCCGCTTCTTTATGTTCGGAAGGGCTTACGTCTTCACGGAAGACAACGAAAAATAGAAGGCGTCCTCACGCCTGGTGACAAAGTTCTATTGATAGATGACCTGATTACAACAGGATTGTCGTTAAAACGAGCAGCGAAAGCTATAACCGCCGAAGGTGGAGTGGTCACCGATGCTGTGGTTCTCTTAGACAGGGAAGAGAAAGGAAAGGAAAAGCTGGAAAATGCAGGGATAAAAGTTCACACACTATTAAATATTAGTGAAGTAGCCAATAAACTATATGAGATAGGAGCAATAGATAACGGTCAACTGGAAACCATATTAAAGCAGGTTAAAAAAGGATAGAAAATAGCCTTGGTGGAGGGTCAAAAACCGTCTACTCATAAAATATAAGTTCTTTCTCCTCAAGTATCTCGTGAAGTTTATGGACCGCATCATAAACATCTTGTTCTTTTTTGGCTCCAGTGCACACCAGCTTCCCGCTTGCAAACAACAAAATAACAACTTTAGGTTCATCCATTCTATAAATTAACCCTGGAAATTGTTCAGGCTCATACATGGTTTTTCCAAGATTGTATGCGGCTTTTTCTAGATCTATCATTCCGCCAAGGCTAGCAGAAGCCACAATGTTTTGTATCTTAAGTTCAGGTTTGCTGATGATTATTATTCCACCTTTCTTCAATTCCTTGATAACTTTCATTACAGCTCTTCTAGCTTCTTTCTCCGATTTTGCTCCTGTGCAAACCATTTTTCCAGAATTGAAAATTAAAGTAGCTGTTTTCGGTCTCTTCAGTCTAAACACAAGTCCTGGAAACTGTTCTGGACGATATTCCACGCCGGGATATCCCTTAACAACAGCGTTTAAGTCAACTTTTTGATTTAAAGTTGCAGAAGCAACAACATTCTCTATATTTATTAAAGCTTTAACCTTTGGCATTAGCATCACTTCTTATATGAATCTTTAAATACCCTTTATAAAGCCTTAGGTTAGATTCCCTGGATTCAGGTTAGTATTTTCGTTTTCTGGGTTGTGAATATTTCTGATTCTAAGTTTGCATAGATTAAAGTTCTCTAAATCTTTTATGAGCTCATGGATTTCTTGAAGTGTAGAATGTCTCTAGAGTTTTTTTATGATCAATGTTCTGTGGCTTTAAGAAATTTTGCGGACATATTTGGATCCTAATAGGTACCCCCCTATATTTTTCTGCAACCAAGTTGAAATCATATTTTCGTGGTATTCTTATACCCTTTATCAGATTCGGTTTGAAGACTTTTCTTCTACTTTCTTATTTTTTCTCAAAAATTTTGTCAATTTCCATAAATTTAATACTACGAGAATAAAAATTGTAGCTTGAAACCACGAAAAGGTGGGAACGCCAGTTCGTAAACCTTCACTTAACTGGCAATCGATTCTATAAGTTAAAAGGCTGTGAGTAAGAAAAACCTCGCTAATTTTTTGTGAATTTTTAAAACTACTATGAAATTGTACATCAGGGTATAAACCATAAAGAGTTACATACATACCCTGATTGCTTGAACCCGCACCCGGATTCCAAAAGGTGACTTCGCCCCACAAACTGAAAAATAAAAGCCCCAAGAGGAGCACATTTGCAAGTATATGGTAAATTAGTTTGAGATCAGGATGTTCTAAAAATTTCAGGATACCTTCTTTTTTCTCGCTTTCAACTTTCTCTTTTTCGCCAAATGGAAAAAGTATGATTATTGCTATTAAAACAATTATTATCACAGCGAATAAGTATATGTTTTCCCTAGAATGCATGAATAACGCTAAATTACCGATGTAAGGTATCCTTCCAATTACTTTTCCAATAACATTGTTTTCATGGATAGGTCCTTCGTTGACTCCTAACGGATTGTTATCACCATGTGTTGTGAAATAGTAATTCTCGTTTTGATGTTTTTTATCAATAGCTCTGTGAACTATAAGATCGTTTCTATTCTTGAAAACGATTATATCACCTGTTAAGGGATCAGCCACTATTTCTTCAGGGGGTACTCCTTGGACTATTATTAGGTCACCTACATTTAGTGTCGGTAGCATACTTCCAGAAGCTACTGCTAGTGCGGGGTATTCTGTTCTTAAAACTGTTTGAGTAATATACCAGAAAACGAAAACAGATGTCAGAAGCAAGAGAATGGTTATGATTGTTTGAAAATATTCGTTTTTCCAAAGTTTTCTAAGAGTTGCCAATGTCAATTGTTAATCCTTCTTTTGGTAAGAGTTCTTGATGATTTAGGCTTTCGCATTTTAAAACTTAACGGTGAAAAGTGGAAAAATGGGGAAAGGAGAGAATAGTTAAAGTTCTATGCCTTCTGACCCTAGTTTTGCTTTACTTACGACCCCTCTGAATTTTTTGCCGCAACTTGGACATTCAAACATGCCAAAGATTGTTACAGTTATTCTCATCTTTTTATCAGGAAAGGGGGCAACAAGTTCCCATGTTTTGTAAGGTTCCTTTACAAGAGTTCCACATTCAGGGCAATTGTTTTGTTTTGTTCGGCTTTTTGGCATGTGCTATTCGCCATTGCCCATCAAATTTTAAATCTTCTTTTTACTTAATACTTCGCGGAAGGTTTTCTTACATTTTGGGCAATCGAAAAGTCCTATTTCTAACTGCATTCTTTTGCCGGTTCTGTCTGGTCTACCAGCCATTTTCCATGTTTTTCTAGGTTTTGAAACTTCAGTATTACATTTTGGACATTTAGCCATTAATTTTCCTCCAACATTCTTGATATCCATGGTTTTCATATGATTATAAATAAAAAACTTTCCATTGTTTTCGAATGCAAGGGGTCTGTTTAAATGTTTAGTTTATACATTTTCTTTTCAAAATAATGTAACAAGCTTACAAAAACTTTTAAGTTAAAGCCTAGAGATGCATAGTAACTGGGTGGGATATTGTTGGATAAAGATTTGGCTTTATTTGCTGTTGATCAAGCTTCAAAACTTGGTGCGGATTATGCTGACGCTAGACTTGAAGACCACTATAACGAGCTCATAATTGTAGCCAATGGTAAAGTTCAGCGAGGAGTGATAAATCGTAAAAGCGGAATAGGTATCAGGACACTGGTTGATGGTGCCTGGGGTTTCCAATCTACGACAGATTTAACCAAAAAAGGCATAAGACAAGCCGTAGAAATCGCTTATAAAGTCGCAAAAGCATCAAGCAAACATGTTCAAACACCAGTAAAACTTGCTCCTGCCAATTCTTACAAAACTTCTTACAAAACAAAAGTGAAAACTGATCTGGAGAATCTAGCTTTCGAAGACAAACTAAAGCAAATAGTAAGTTGGGAAAAAACGCTACATACATCAAAGAAGATTGTTCGTGGCTTAACTGAATACACAGGAATAAAAATCGACAAAGTTTTTGCAAGCAGCGAAGGGGCAAACATCAATTTTTCCAATTCGTTAGTTTGGATTTCGCTTAAAGCTGATTCAACGCAGGGAGATTTGACACAGTCTTACGAGAAAACAATAGGACACTCAGGAGGATACGAAATTTTTCACCGAAATAACATGGAGGAAATTGCTTCAGAAGTAGGGCGTAAGGCAGAATCCCTCTTAAGCGCGAAAGCTGCAAAAATGGAAAGAGATGCCAAAATTATCCTTGATAATGACTACATTGCCTTGTTGGTTCATGAGATTATTGGACACCCAAGTGAGGCTGACAGAGTTCTTGGACGAGAAGCAGCATGGGCTGGAACAACATGGTGGGCAGGAAAAATAGGTGAAAAAATAGGCTCAGATTATCTTACTGCATACGATGACCCAACGATTCCTGGAACGTTAGGTTATTACTTATACGATGATGAGGGAGTAAAGGCAAGAAGAAAAGTGCTTGTCGAAAAAGGAGTTTTGATAGGACATATGCACAGCCGTGAAACGGCAGCTATATTTGGTGTCGAGCCCAATGCTGGAATGAGAGCAATAACTTTTGAATATATTCCATTAATAAGGATGTCCAACACTTTCTTTAAAGAAGGCGATTGGAAAAAAGAGGAAATGATTGAAGAAACTAAGCATGGATATCTAGTCTCATGCATGAAACACCCATCTATAGATGACAAACGTTATAACTGGACAATTAGTGCACAAGAAGCCTACGAAATAAAGAATGGCGAGTTAACAACCCATCTAAGAGATGTAGCTCTAACTTCCACGGCACCAAAATTCTTTAAGAGTGTAGATGCAGTTTCAGAAAAAGTGGAAATTCTGCCACTGCCTGGATGTGGTAAAGGCGATCCAATGCAAGCGTTATATGTTGGGAATGGCGGACCTTTCATTCGTGGTACAGCCACAATTTTGGGGGTGAAATAAATGGCATCGCTTCTGACGAATTTAAAGGAAGCTGGAAAGAACTTGCTTGAAATCGCCGAAAAGAAGAACCTTGATGAAGCAGAAGCTTATCTGGTTTCTAATAAAGTGCTTACTGTGAGACTTGTAAATAATTCTGTCTTTGAAGCTAAGGGCGTTCATGATATTGGAGTTGGATTAAGAGTTATTAAAAACAACATGTTAGGATTCAGTTCCACAGCGGATCTTTCTAAAAAATCCTTGGAAAAGCTCGTAGATGCCGCAAGTTCAACTGGAAAAGCTAGAAAACTGCCTTTCAAATACTCATTCACAAAGCCTGAAAAAATACCTAAAGTTGTGGGAGTTTATGATAGAAAACTAGCTAAACTCCCTGCAGAAAAAGCTGTGGACCTTGCTTACGAGATGGTTGAAGCTTCTTTAGCCCATAGCAACAAAATATCAGATAATGCAGGAGTGTTAAATGTTGTATGCTATGAAACATTGCTCTTGAATACGCATGGAGTTTCTGCAGAGAATTCTGGAACATTCTTTGAAGTTAGTTTAAGTGCTACGGCTAAAAACGGGCAAAATGTTTCAGAAGGATCTAATGCCACTGCTGGCAGAAGCCTAAAAGAGTTGAAGCCTAAAGAGGTTGGAAAGAAAGCTGCAGAAATGGCTGTTTCAGGACTTAAATCTCAAAAACTGAAAGAAGATGCATACACAGTAATACTGGATCATGAACCTACAAGTGAGATTATTGGCTATCTCTCTATGCTTGTTAGCCCAATGATTGCGAGACTTTATTTTCCGTTGTTGCTGGATAAAGTTGGCAAGAAAATTGCAAGTCAGCAATTAACATTGATTGATGATCCGCTTATGCCTAGCGGTGTAGGCTCTGAACCTGTAGACGATGAGGGTACACCTTCTAAGAAACAGGTCATACTTGATAAGGGTACCTTGAAAGCCTTTGTTTACGACAGCTTCTATGGAGCCATAGAAAAGAAAAAAACAACCGGAAACGCTGTTAGAGCCTCTTTTGCCGTTGGTGTTAGTTCTTTTCCTGGTAAAAATTACAACGGTGAACCTATCCCGGTGCCTAGAAACCCCTATTTTAAGCCTGGAAAGTGGAAGCGAGAAGAAATCCTTGAAGAAACTAAAAAGGGCTTACTTGTCCGTCATTTCCACTACACTCGACTAACAAACCCAACAAGAGGAGATTTTACAAGCGTTTTAAGAATGGGGCTTTATGCTGTAAAGAACGGTGAAATCGTTGGTGCATTAAAGAAGTCTAGGATGTTAGATAATCTGCTAAAAATCTTAGAAAATGTAGACGCGGTTTCTGATAAGCTTGTAGTTGCTGGAAGTTGGGGACAATACGCTCATACGCCAATAATACGCACAAAAGCACATGTTGCTTCCATAGAATAATTCCCTTCTTTTTATCATTAAACTTCGCAAAACAATGTCGCTAAATGTCAGTTGGAACATTGTAAAGGAAAGAGAATCTAGCAGGATGTTTCAGTTTGTCTTGAACCTTTCTCTGGTTTCTCTGTTTCAATTTTGAATTCGCAGTAAGGGTCCCTTCTGGCTATACATTTAGTTTCGATGGCTTTCATTTTTGTATTTAGAAGAATTGTTAGGGCTCCTGCGATCATTCCTCGAACCAAATGACTAAAGGGCTTTCCTGTTCCTATGCCTAGTTCACATTCAAAAGAATTGTATATTTGTATAAGTGCTTTTGGAGGATCCATTGAAAGTTTTAATACTTTCATTTTACCATAGCCTACGCAAGTGAATAGGTTGGCGCTTATAAGCTTGAAGATTTTTGTCGGATCCGTCAAACCGAGTTTCGCGGCCATTTCTAAATGTGATTTTGCATATTCAACTCCGCTGTCAAACCCAACATAGTAAAGAAAGGCTTCGCCTGCAGTTCCGAAATGTTTTCTTATGTCTGCTACTATACCCTTGTACCCTTGCAAACGCATGACGATAGTTCTATCTCCATTCACTAGTAGGGGATTAGATATAATGTCTGCTATGAAACCTTCGATTGGAGGATAAATGATTTTAATTTCCTTTATTGATTCACTTTTTTTAGCCTCTTCTGCAAGTTCTTCTGCAGAAATATCAGCATTTGTCAAGTCTAAGAAAGCTAAGCCTTTAGCCGTTTTCTGGGTTGGTGAAGGCGCAGAGAAAGCTAGATAGATAACATTTGCATTATGTTTTGCGGGAATTGCCGAAATTTCACTTAGAACTCCAGGCTTGTTTTCAGCCTTAACAAAAACGCCATATAGCTTTCTATCTGGTGAAAGTAAGAATCTTCCAATTTCAAACGGTCCTGAAACTTGTTCCTGAGTCATACATCACCCTTCTTTTTGAGATGTCTAAGCGATGGTTGTGGAACAGTTTCAGTATCTACTCTATGTGACTATTCAGAGTATCTTGTATATTAATATTTTGTATTCAAGCTTCTGATTTATTGTTAAATAACGTAAAAACATTCTTAGAGAAAGAATCCGGAGTGTGAACTACAAACTTGACCATCCTATCAAACTTACATACTTTCAAAACATTAGCAAGCATTCAAAAATTCTGTGATAGGTTATTATGTAAGTTTTCCAAAATGCTTTTACCCATGGCTTAATGCTTATTCTTTAGCATATTGGAGCCTTACAAAGCTTGAACTATCCACGGAAAAATGCCTTTAACATTCTTGTTAAACCTGTTCGAAGATTGATTGACCAGAGAGGGTTCTCAAAACCAACAGAGCCACAAGAGAAAGCGATACCTGAAATTCTTGAGGGAAAAAATGTTTTGCTAATTTCGCCTACAGCCACTGGTAAGACAGAAGCAGCTTTTCTTCCAGTTTTGAGCATGCTCTTACAAGAACCAAGAAGACCAGGAATAAAAGTCTTGTATATTACGCCCTTGAGAGCTTTGAATAGAGACATGTTAGAAAGGCTTGAATGGTGGTGCAACAATCTCGACATAAAACTAGCTGTTAGACATGGGGATACTGAAACAAAAGAACGAACAAGGCAAGCAAGAAGCCCTCCAGACATTCTCATAACGACTCCGGAAACCTTACAAGCTATATTGCCAGGCTGGATTATGCGACAACATCTTCAACAAGTCAGATGGGTTATAATCGACGAAGTGCACGAGATGGCTGACAGTAAACGTGGAAGCCAGCTATCTTTGGCTTTAGAAAGGCTCAGATGGATGATTGGAAAAGACTTCCAGATAATAGGTTTGTCAGCTACCATTGGAAGTCCCGAAAAGGTAGCTCAATTTCTTGTAGGAAATGGTCGAAACGTAAAGATTGTTAGAGTTCCAGTGGCTAGAATGATGCAACTAAAAATAGTTTTTCCAAAGCCAAGAGAAGAAGATTTTAAACTTGCTGAAAAACTTTACACCCATCCAGAAGTCGCTGCAAGACTACGCATAATCCGTGATTACATAATTAAACACAAATCGGTTTTACTCTTCACCAACACAAGAGCCATATCTGAAGTTTTAGCTAGCAGATTTAAAGTTTGGGACATAGACTTCCCTGTTTCCATACACCACGGATCTCTCGCAAAACCGTCGAGAATAGCTGCAGAAAGAGGATTAAAAAATGGTGAACTTAAAGGGCTTGTATGTACCAGCAGTCTCGAACTTGGCATAGACGTGGGAAGAATAGATCTAGTGATCCAGTATATGAGTCCTAGACAAGTAACAAGATTAATTCAGCGAGTGGGTAGAAGCGGTCATAGGATTGGTCGTATAGCCTTAGGATTAATCGTTACCATGGACTCTGACGATACGTTAGAGGCCCTAGCCATAGCAAGAAAAGCCCTAAAGGAAGATCTCGAACCCGTTGAAATTCCACCGAAACCCTATGACGCTCTTACACACCAAATAGCTGGTCTGCTTCTTAAGAATCGAAGATTAGAATTCGAGGAAATATTAGAAATATTCAAAAAGGCATATCCTTACAAGAATTTAACCATAGAGGATATTGAAAAAATTATTCGATATATGCATCAACGTTTCCCTCGACTAGCTTGGGCTTCTTTTGAAGACAAGGTTGTCTTGAAACCGAGAAGAACGAAGGCACTTTTCGAATATTACTTTGAGAACTTGTCTATGATACCAGATGAAAAACGGTTTTTAGTTGTTGACGAGTCAAGCGACTCAGCCGTAGGGGTATTAGACGAGGCTTTCATGGCGGAATATGGTAAGCCAGATGTAAAATTCATAATCAGAGGAAGCCCATGGCGTATTCTTCATATTTCAGAGGAAAAGGTCCACGTAAAACCTGTAGATGATCCTACAGGGGCTATACCAAGCTGGATAGGTGAAGAAATCCCTGTTCCCTTTGAAGTGGCTCAGGAAGTAGGAGCTATAAGAGGATTCGTTGAAGAACAAATGCATAAAGGGTTATCTGCGCAGGAAGTTGCCGCGAAAATTTCTGAAAAATATCCCTCTGACAAGAACACGATTTTGCAAGCACTAGTGGAAACGGTTGAGCAGATAAAGTCCAACATACCGGTTCCCACAGGAAAGCGAATAATAATCGAAGACTGGGAAGAATTTGTCATAATTCATGCCAACTTTGGTTCTCTTACGAACAGAGCCTTAGCCCAGCTAATAGGACAGTTGCTCTCAGAAAAAATTGGATACGGAGTCATCGTTCAACACGATCCCTATCGTATTTTTGTTCAAACCATGGGTGCTGCAAATGCAGAACAATTGCTAACATTGTTCAACGAGCTGAAGGCCATGTCAGAACAAGGAATAAAAGACACGTTGACAAGGGCCACTGTGAAAACGGGGCTATTTAAACGTAGAATGATTCATGTTGCAAGACGTTTCGGAGCCTTGAAAAAGTGGGCAGATTTCAGCAATGTAAGCTTACAAAGACTAATTCAAAGTTTTGAAGGCACACCCATATATGAAGAAGCCATCAAAGAAGTATTTACAAAAGATCTGGATTTGGAGAAATTAATTTATGTTTTAAGAAAGATCCGTGAAGGAGAAATCGAAATAGAAAGAATTGAAACACATAGAAATGCTACGCCTATAGCACGTGTCGGCATCGAACGAGTAAGCATGAAAACAGATCTAATTCCTCCAGAAAGAATGCGAGCAGTCCTTATAGAATCTACGAAGGCACGCTTGCTTAACGAAACATGCACTTTCTTATGCACCGATTGTTGGAATTACCTAGAAATGATGCGTGCAAAAAATTTGCCAGATAAACCTAAATGTCCAAGATGCGGTTCTAGAGCTTTGGGACTACTAAAGGTTGAAGAAGAAAAGGCTTTTTCATTAATCGAAAAGAAATGTGGAAAATTGACTAAAAGAGAGGAAAAACTGAAAAAACAGGCATTGAAGACAGCAAAGCTTATCGAAAAATATGGAAAAGCAGCAGCAATATCGCTGTGCGCTAGAAAAGTGCAACCCATAGACGTCCAGGAAGTACTAGAAAAAGAATCAAAATTGAATGATAGATTTTACGAACTTGTTTTAGAAGCTGAACGCAAAGCCTTAAGCAAAAGATTCTGGTAAAAACGAACAACAACTTTTAAATGGGCTTCTTCCTTACTCTGCGTATTCAGAAACATTCAACTAATGATAAGGAGCCAAAAAACTTGGAAATAAGCCGAAAAAAACTTAGAAAAGAAGTTCTAAAAAGAATTAAATACGTTCAAACATGTGTCTTAGCTAGAGAAATCTGCCTTCTAATTCGTTCAAACAGAGCGGTACTTGAACCTAAGGATGTGCAAGAAACTTGTCTTTATATTTCGAATCTTTGTAAAGAAGCTGGATGCCAAGAACCTAGTGATCTCTGCCGCAAGGCTGCAGAAGCCGTGGGTTCTGGAGATGAAAAGAAATATCTTGAATTATGTGCACAAAGTTGTATGAAATGTGGAGAAGCTAGAAGACCAACGCCTAAAAAGGCTACATATGTTGCTTAAAAATCCAGAAAATCTTTAAAAGACAAGAACTCTAGGTTAGATCAGAAAACTCTAAGCCTGTTTGAACAGGAGGTTTAAACCTGTACATTGCACCCTATGTTCCCAGTCCACCACAAGTAATCCGCCAAATGCTTCTTCTCGCCGAACTAAAACCTGGAGAGGTCTTCTTCGATTTGGGTGCAGGAGACGGAAGAACTGTTATAATGGCTGCAAAGGAATTTGGGGCAAGAGCTGTAGGCGTAGAACTAAGAGAAGATCTTGTTAAAAGAGCATTAAACTCAGTTTATGAACATGGATTACAAGACAGAGTAACCATTGTCAACGGTGACATGTTTAAAGTAGATTTAACTTCTGCAGATGTTGTCTTTTTATATTTGACAACAAGCGCAAACGAAAAGGTTAAGCCCAAACTTGAAGCTGAACTTAAACCTGGGGTTCGTGTTGTTTCTCACGATTATGAAATTGTTGGATGGAAACCCACTCAGGTTTTCAATTTTTGTGAAAATCCGGATCTAGGATATCCCTCTCATACAATTTATCTCTACAAGAAACTTTAATGAAGGTTTATATCTTCAGCTTTTAACGCTGTTTACAAATAGATTTTATAAGAGAGAAATAAATTCAGAAAAATTAGAGACTCAAGGCACGCCAGGGCGTAAAAATGCTATTTGTTCCTTGGAAATACATAGCTAATTGGGAATGCGTAACATGCGGAAAATGTTGCAGAGCCTACAGTGTTGTTTTAAACTTTCAAGAATGGTTAAAAATCGTTAGAAATTATGGTGTAGACAAAACGATTGCAGGGATAGATAAAATATTTATAAAAAGAAAAAGCGACGGCTCATGTATTTTCTTGGGAAATATTTCTAACCTTCACTTTTGTGGGCTTCAGCACATGAAGCCGAAGGCATGCAAACTATGGCCTTTTAAAATCTTTAGTAAGCCGAAGTATGGGTATGCTAATGAAGCGGTCTATTATTATGGGAAAAGGCGGTTTTTTGTTTATGCTGACTCTAACTGCACTGGCCTAACTTTGGGGAGACCGTCATGGGAATTTACATATCAAACAGTGAGAGAGTTTGTAGAGATTGCCTTAGGACTTTGTAACAAACAGCGTAAAACTACGAGCAATGTAGCCTTAATTGAATATCCAAATGTTCTTGAGAATCTGAAAATAAGAAAATATTATTTTAGGCTATAAGGACTGAGATGGATATCGATCGTATTGGAGTTCATAAAGTTTTTTCAGTTTACCAACATCGTCTATTTCATTAACGGTCTTATCTGTTCTAAATCTAACAACTTTGGGCACTCTTAAGGCAAATCCGCTTGTATACTCGTCTGTTTCTTGGATTTCTTGATATGTAACCTCCACGACTATTGACGGTTTTACAAAAACACCTTCTTCATCCTCACCAGTTTTCGTCTTCTCTATTATAGTTCTAAGGATATGCATAGTTTCTTCTGGAATATTCGAAACTTTTCCGATGGTGTATAATTTTTTTTCTGTCGGGTCGCGTGTAGCAAGGAGGAAGGAAGAATAAAATCCTGCTCGTTTGCCCTTTCCATAAAGAGCTTTCACTATTGTACAATCTATAGTGTCACGTTCAGGTTTAAGCTTAAGCCAAGTATAAGTTCGCTTTCCAATTTCATAAGGGGCATTTAAATTTTTTACAACTATACCCTCAAATCTTTTCTTTAAAGCGTCTTCATAGAAGCGCATTAGATCAATTTCGTTTTGGCAATTCATTCCCTCAACGATGTATTTAGAGGGAACTACTTCTAGAAGATATTGCCGCCTAATTAAAAGCGGGTTTTTGATGAGTTCTTGTCCGTTTAAATATAGTATGTCGAAGGCTTTGAAGGTAACTTTGACTTCCTTCACTCTCTCAGCAAGCTCTTTTGGTTCCAATTTTCGTGGAACAGTTCTCTTAAGTAGTGATTGAAAAGGCAATGGTTTTCCAAAATCATCTACTGCTATTACTTCACCGTCAATTATACAGCTTTGAGCGTTGAAGGTATTTGCTATGTTAACAATCTCTGGTAAAGTTTGTGATTTCTCGATGCCTCTTCTAGAAAAAAGCTTTACTTGCGTTCCCCACCTGTGAATTTGAAGTCTGCTACCGTCAAGTTTGTATTCAACTCTGACTGGATAAACCACTTTGTCTGATTCATAAAGATGAGCTAGTTGAGGCCTGATAAACTGGCCTGGACGCATTTTAACTTCTGAAAGTTTTAGGACATTTTTTGACGCTGTGACTATTGTTTCAGGCAAACCTAATATTGCAGAGGCATTTTCGATTATTTCAGAGGGTACCTCATAGGCTTTTGATGCAGCTATAATCACAGTTTTAGTGTAGTAACCTAGTTTCAGGTCCCCTAGCAATAGTCTTACAATGTATTTTGCTTCCAAAGGCGTACTTAATCGAAGAATACTAGAAACAAGGAGTTCCCGTTCTCTCACTTTTTCCAGTTTAGGCAAAAGTCTAATGGTTTCATAAACCTCTCTCACCGTCAATTCTGACTTTTTAGGCTTTTTCAGAAGATAGGCCACTTCCCCAAGTTCTCCATAATCAATCAAAAGTTTTCTAACCTGACTCAATGGAGCACCAGTCGCCATACTAATACTTCTCTCAATTAATCCTGATCCGATTCTTAGATTTTCATCTGCCAAAGTGCCTATGGCAAATCTGGTCTTTATAGCCAAAGGAATATTAGCCGTCTTGAAAAATTTTGCTAGCTCTGTTTCTTTTCCCTTTTTACTACGTAAAACAGCTAGCCTTTCGTATACTTCTACTATTCTTGAAAAAGGAACCCTTTCTCTGAGATCCGTTTCTTCTAGGTACAGGCGTATGCGATGGTATGGTACGCGCATTTTCCACTGTATTTGTTCTGGCGAAAAGCCTGCTTCAATTAGATGGAGAATTGCTTTTTTAGGGGATCCGTAAGTTTGAACAAGTTCTTTGAAAGAGGGAGGTTTAACTATTGACATTTTATTCTTTTTCACGAAGTTTTCCTTCGGGTTTTGGTATAGGTTCTAAGGCTTTTAAGAAACCGTCGGATGTTATGTCGATTTTTATTCTTCTTCTCTCAAAATTACACATTCTGCAGTCTAAAACTCGGGCTATGCGGACGAATTCTCCTCTGCTTGCCGCTAAGTCTAGTTGCTGGTCTTGCCAGTAAACTCGCCCATAATCCACAATTATTGTTCCATCAAGATTATGGGCCAATCCTATGCCTCCTGCCATATCATAACTATCCCAGTTTTCTGAACTTCTTTGGTTAACGTAGAGGGCAGTTATGCCGTGAATTTGATTATATCTTGCTAGTTCCATGACACGATATTTTAGGGCGCCTCTATATGCTTCAAGCACTGTTACAGAATCGATTATAGCTAGTTCAATTTTCTCTTTTTCCGCTGCATAACGATAAGTCTCCGCAAAAGTGTTCCATTCGCGGAGTTCAGGATAAGCCACAGTGTCAAGGATGAAAAGATTTTCACGAATCCTGTTCCAATCCAATCCTAAAATGTCTGCTTTTTGTTTTAATCGAGATTGCAGATCAAAACGGGGGGTAGGGCTTTTCCAGGTATCTTCTGCTGTGGCGAAAAGCACTTTACGTCCTAAAGCTGACACTCGGATGGCTATTTCTTCTACAAGGATAGATTTTCCAGCTCCAGGCAGTCCAACTATTGCGAATTGTCCACATATGGGTATGCCCTTTAGGGGTTTTCCTTCTAAGGTTAGGAAGAAATAGTCTATGAAAGTTCCGGTAGGAAATCCTAGTAGCGGTTTTTTGGCTTCTGGTGCTTCGTCCGGTCTTACAATCAGCGTTTCAAGTTTTGCTTCTTTACGATCAATTTTTGTAGTCATCGGTTTTGTAGCTAGCTCCCACTCATCCTTAGGAGCTTGAGCCCCCTTCATGGCTTCCGCTAATGTTTTTGCCATGGCTTTCATCAGTCTCTCCACTTCTGGAAGAGTTTCAACTTTCATTTCTTCCTTTTTTTCCTTTATATCCACGCCTTTCTCTTTAGGTTCCACCTTCTCTTCTTGTACCAAGGTCCAAAGTTCTCCTTGGCGTTCTACAATACCTTTAGTTTTTAAGGCTTGTAACAAAGCGTAAGCTGAATTAGGGCCATATTTTAGAATGTCTAAACTTTCGGAAATTTCGTTTAGAGTAGCTTTACCTTGATGGGTTTTGAGAAATTTGACTATGTCTTTTTCTTCCACCATAAATTTCCCATTTTTAAAATAAAGATGTTGGATAGTATAAAGTTTCAGTTTTACTATTGAGGAGTATATTTGAACGTTAAGACCAAGGTACTATGCTGTTTTTTGTTGTCTGTGTTTTTCTATTATCAGCCTTTCACCATCAATTTTTACGGTAACATCTTCACCGATCTTGAAGGGAAAGCTAGTATCCGAGGAAACTTCCTTAGGTATGTAAATGAAAATCTTTCTGTATTTTTTTCCTCTATCAACTATCTTTCCTTTTCCTTCACCTGTCATAGGCGCAACACGCGCCACAATGCCACATAAACTAAGTTTTTCTACGTAATGTTAAATATAAAAAGTTAATCCTAAACACAAACGCTGGGTGTCTTTCCTTCCTAATTCCCGTTACACAGAAAATAAAGCAGGACATACATTTACTAAAGCAACTGAAAGATTGAAATATTAACACCGAAATACGAGTTAGAAAGTGAAATAAACATGGAAGAACCAAAGATCGGGCTCTCAACACTATACTGCTTAGGTAAACCCTTCGACAAAATGCTCAAACATATTATGAAGACAAAAACGAAAAACATAGAAATTGTTGATGATGGGTACCATACACTGAACAAAAAGAGGATCACGACATTAAAAGATCTAAGAGAATCTTATAGCCTAAAATTCTCAGTCCACGCACCTTTCGCAGATATAAACATCGCCTCTCCATCACAACATATGCTAAAAGCAATGCTCAAACGTTTAAAACAATCCATAATGCTTACGAGAGAATTAGAGGCATATATGTGGATTTTCCATCCAGGGTTAAAAACGGGAATAAGCATGTTTTATCCTAAAAAAGATTGGGTTCAAAATGGCAAAACCATACAACTGCTATACAAAATTGCAAAAAATTACGGTGTAGAAATAGCCCTAGAAAATGTTCCGGAACCATATCCTTTTCTCATGAAAAGTGTAGAGCATTTCAAAAGATTCTACAAAGAAGTTAGGGATGAGATTGGTTTAGCTTTAGACATTGGACACGCAAACCTAAATAAGCAGATAGAACTTTTCTTAGAAACCTTCCCAGATAAGATAGTACACATTCATGTCCACGATAATAACGGTGTAGAAGATCAACATCTGGGAATAGGCTATGGGACAGTCAATTGGGAAAAAATCGCAAAAAGATTGAAGAAAATTTCATACAACAGGACAGTTGTTGTTGAGTCTATAGAACACGTCTATGAAAGCCTTAGAAAATTAAAAACGCTACTCTTCTAAGAGTGGAATTTCTATCTTCAAAAAATCTTCTGCTACTTGCGTATTATTGAAAAACTTCTTGGCTTGATCTAGGAGTATTGAAGAATCTTGATACCTTGCGCTAATGTGGGTTAAAACAAGTTTTTTCACCTTTGCTTTCTTAGCAATTTTAGCTGCTTGACTAGGTGTTGAGTGTCCGTCTTTTTCTGCCCTTTCAGCTAATTCATCATCTAAAGTAGCATCATGAATGAGTAGATCGGCATTAGCTGCAAATTTCACAAGGTTCCTGAAAGGTTTTGTGTCTCCAGTGTAGACTATTTTTCTTCCAGGTCTAGGTTTACCCATAACATCTTCGGGCTTTACAATTTTTCCGTTGGGCAGTTCCACCTTTTTTCCATGCTGAAGTTTTCCCCATAAAGGACCTTCTGGAATGCCTAGAGCTTTGGCAGCCTCGGGATAGAACTTTCCAGGACGAGGTTTTTCTATGAAGGCGTAGGCTAGGCTTGGAATCACATGGTTCGCCCAAACCGCGTTTATAACATACTCTTTTTCTTGACAAATTGTTCCGGGTTCAAGTATCTCGTGAATTTCCACAGGAAAAGTTAGGACAAACTGCACAGTTTCTTTAACACTATCCAAAAAGTGTTTTATTCCAGAAGGCCCGTAAACATCGAGTTTTCTTTCTCTGTCGAGTAAAGCCATAGTTTGTAATAGTCCAGGCAAGCCTAAAACATGGTCGCCATGCATATGAGTGATGAAAATCTTCATTTTTTTATGGAAACCTGCTCTAGCGATTATCATCTGCCTTTGGACTCCTTCGCCGCAGTCAAACATTAACTGTTCACCTTCTCTTTGAATTAGAATTGCGGGTAAGCTTCTTTTTGGGGTAGGGACGCTTCCAGCAGTGCCCAAGAAAGTCACCTTTAAGTTCATGGAAATTACACCTTTTCAAACACTGTTATTTCTCTTGTTAGACTTCTATGAAAATAAATGAAATGAGACTCCAAATGTTTATAGCCTAGATTTAAGCCGATCTGATGGATATTCAAAGTTTTGGGGGCAGCAATGCAGATTAAACGCTTTTTGTCCAGCATATTTTTAGCAGCCTCCAGAGTTTCTTTAACAATCTGCCTTGTAGTTCTTTTTAAAGTAGTTGCAGATCTGCCGTAAGGTGGATCGGTGACAATACAGTCAACTTTTGTTATCGGCGGCTTTTGAGCGTCTCCAACTATGAGACCTTCTGGTTTTATGTTGAAGTAGGTTAAGTTTTTGAGGCAGCCCTTTACCATGTGTTTTTGGATGTCTAGGCCTATGATTCGAAAGCCCATAAGGGCTGCTTCAATAAGCATACTTCCTGTTCCACAGAAAGGATCGAAAACGAGTTCTCCTGTTTTGGGTCTAGCTAGATTTACCATACATCTTGCGATTTTGGGCATCATAGCAGAAGGATGAAAAAAAGGTTTGTTTTTAGGTCGCCTTTTAAGGAAAGGTTTAGGAGAAGTTTCAAATAGTTTCATTCCAAAAACGAATTTTTCATTAGTGAGCAAACCGACAAAAGTTTTGTCAGGATTTTTCAAATTTACTTTAGCTTTAGTCACTTTATGAAGGATTATTTCTCCAAGTTTCCTTTCTAAGGCCATAACATCGATTCTGGGAGCATAATTTTTTATACGTTTGACGCGAACAACAAAACTTTCTCCTTCCCTTAATATGGTGCTAAAATCTGGAAAACGCATGTTCTCAATAATGCTCTTCATCTCTGCCTTACAACAAAAAAGTTCTAGTCCGCACATCTTGGTAAAGCTAGCTCTCCGTTTTACTGGTGTTGCATAAGTTGACTCGGCTTTGATCCTAATTGCCTGATCTAATTTTTCTATTTCTTCAAATGTATAACATTCGCTTTCCAGTATAGCTTTTAACTCTGAAGATGGCAAGGTTTCGTGTTCGCCGGAAAATAGAAAGAAGAGAGTAGGCACCATTACACTCCTTTTTGAGAGAGAGCCTTTGTTATTAAGGGAGCAATTGAAACCTTGCTTATTGGTGTTGGAATACTGTCTGTACCTATTATCTCTTCGGCTCCGTTTTCGAGAATTCTTTTTTGGGCGTTGCCCATGAGTAATGGATGTACACAGGCAGCATAAACTTTCCTTGCACCCTTACTTTTAACCAGTTTCACTGCTTTCGCCATCGTTCCACCGCTACTGATGATATCGTCAAATATTATTACATCCCTATTCTTAACAGGCAAATCTTTGTCTTCAAGTGTAACTTTTCCAGTTACCACGTCTCTTTTCGTAGAAATAAAATCAAATCCGCCTTTTAAGACGCTGTTAGCTTCAGCAGCCACATTTAGGGCTTTTTTCCCCATAGAAAGAGAAAAAGGATTTTCCACAAGACCTTCCGTTTTAAAATATTCTGCTAACAAAGGAATAGCTGATAAATCTTCGACAGGAATTCTAAAGGTCTTTAGTATCGAAGGATTGTGAGTATTTACAGTTATTAACCTGTTTACACCACATTCTTCTAACAGTTTCATAATGGTTCTTATGCTAAAGGCTTCTCCTGGCAAGAACCGTTTATCTTGGCGACTATAAGCAAGGTATGGTACAACAGCGGTTATACTTTTTGCTTTCATATCAGAGGCGTTATCTGTCATCAGCAACAGTTGGATAAGTTTTTGTTCTTGCGGGGGACTTGTAGTTTGCACTACTACAACATCTTCGCCTTCAAGCGACTCCACATTGAAACGTATGTAGGATTCACCATCCGGAAAGGTTTTGAAAAAGACTGGAACAATTTCCGCATCTAAAATAGCAGCTATTCTTTCCCCTAAGTCTTTGGATGCTGGTCCGGGAATTATTTTCATTTTATCGCCGTTTCTAGAATGAAGTTATCATCTCTTTTAGATTTTTCCAGCAGCCTTATACTGCTGTATTAGTTCCTTTGCTCTATCCATACGGATTTTACGTTCTTCAACCATTTTTTCAGCTACCAAGTCTATTAGGGCACCTGATGCTCCTGCAGCTATGGCAATATTTCTGGCATGTAAAGACATGTGACCTCGCTGAATTCCCTCGTGAGCTAATGCACGTAATGCCCCCAAGTTTTGGGCTAGGCCAACAGCTGCTAACACTTCTCCGAATTCATTGGCTGTTTTTACTCCTAGGATTTTTAGTGCTATTTTTGCTATGGGATGTGTGCGTACAGCTCCGCCTATAAGGCCTACTGCCATGGGCAATTCTATAGAGCCTGCTAGGTCACCGTCTTCGTTTTTCTCCCAAATGGACAGTGTTGTATAATGACCATTTTTCACTGCGTATGCGTGAGCCCCTGCTTCAATCGCTCTGTGGTCATTACATGTCGCGATTATTACAGCTATTATGCCATTCATTATACCTTTGTTATGGGTAGCCGCTCGATACGGATCCGCAGCTGCAAAGGCCCAAGCATCTACTATGCCGTCTACCACTTCTTCGCCACCCACAGAATCTTTAGGCACAACACACCAAGCCCTTGCCAAACGTTTTGTTGCCAGATTAGAAATTATTCGTAAGTATACGCGTCCACCAGTTATGCGCTCTATTAATGGCGCTACCGCCTCGCACATGGTGTTTACGGCATTAGCTCCCATAGCGTCGCGACAATCTACATGTAGTTCTGTGATGAGCATAGGACCGCGAGTTGTTTGAATAACCTTAGCTTCTAGGTTTCTTGCTCCTCCCCCTACAGAAACAAGCACGGGGTCTTGATCGTTTGCTTTTTTCAAGATTTCTTCTTTAGCCTGTACAACTCGCATTTTCGCTGCATAAGGATCTTTTATATCGATTGCCTGGATTTGTCCAATCATTATTGGTGGTGTGCTACTTGTGTGGAATCCTCCACCATCTCTTGCCATTTTTGCCGCATAACTTGCTGCAGCGACAACAGAGGGTTCTTCAATAGCCATAGGAATTAAGTAGTCCCGTTTGTTTATGAGAAAGTTTACGGCGATTCCCAGTGGAATGGGAACAGCGCCCACAACATTTTCAATCATTCGATCTGCCAAATCCAGAGATAAAGAACCTGTGTTCTGTAACAATGTGCCTTCTTCATCGGTTAAGCCTGCAAACTCTTTAACAAATTCCAAACGCTCTTTTAAGCTAAGCTTATAAAAACCTGATACTAACGATGTTTTACTCATCTTTCCACCGCAAATTCATAATATCAAAGATGTAGACATAAAAAACTTCTGAAGTCAATTGTTTGAGGTTGCAAATACAAACATTACTTGAAGACTGAATAATGCTGAAAATTTTTTATTTTTTTAGGAAGGGGCGTAACTGAAATTCCGAAACGTTTGCGGATTTGTCTAGCTAAAGTTTCAGCGTAACCTACACGATAATTATCGGTAACAATGTGCTGCGGTTTCGAAAGTCTTACATATTCCATCAGACCATCAAAATCTGAATGGTCGCTCAAAGCTATAACAAATTCTTTTGATGATATTTTCTTACATGGTCTGTTAAATTCCCATCCACTGACATAAACACGAAAAGCATTTGCACCCACTTTATTTCTTGAAGCCATATGGTAGAAGGCAACGCAAGGCGAATTCCGTTGTAAAATTTCTTTGGCTTCTTGTTCCTCAGAAAGCATTAAACACCCCAGACGCATACCATGTTTCTCGCAAATCTTTGAAACATGAAAAACTTTTTCAGGCATGATAAATGGAACATTCAACTCGGCCTTATGTAAAATTTGCATGACTTCCTGAAGCTTACCGTGATAACCAAAAATATAGACTGGACTATTCTTCAATCCTTCTTTAACTAGTGAAACTAACTTTTCATCAATATTCTTACCGAAATCACGTTTGCATAGTGGACTTCCGTAAGTAGCTTCCATGACTAGAATATCAGCTTCCAAAACAGGTGTCCCATCAATTCTAAAATCTCCAGTGTAAACGATACGAGTTCCTTCAATGTCCTCAACAAGAACCTGTGCTGCGCCTAGAATGTGATCTGCAGGGAAAAGGGTTATGCGCTCTTCTTGGTAACAGAACATTTTAGCATATTCTGGCGTCTCTACAAATCCTCCCATAAGAAAAAGGGGTCCCTTTAAAACGTCAATTAGATCTTTTGTGGCCTTTGTCATCAAAACTTTTTTACATGTCCTTAAACTTTGCCGCAAACCAACCATGTGGTCGGCATGGGCATGGGTTACGATTCTTAAGGGCTTTGAGTCTTCAGCTGCATCGCAAGCAACATGTTTTCCTAGCACTACCGCGCCTCTATTAGTTACGGTGGCTTTGATAGACAAAATATGGCACCAGTTACTGTGCAAAACGGTTGATTAGTGTTGCCATAAACTTTGTACCTTTAATAAAGCTTTCGATTTTTAAGTTTTCATTTGGTGCATGAGTATTAGCTTCTGGGTGACTGCATCCAACGGAAACAACAGGAACTTTTAAAAGGTTTCTAAAAAGATGCATTGGACCAGAACCTGCGCTTAAAGGATAAATAACAGCATTTTTGCCATAAATTTCTTGAGCAGTATCTGCGACCATCTTCACGAAAGGATCATTCAAAGGCGTCTTTGTCGGTTCTGTAGCTCCATGCTTGACTATCTCTAAATCGCCGAAACCATGTTTCTTTAAATGTTTAACGAGTTTTTTGAAAATTTCTTTTGAGCTTTGGTTCGGTACTAATCTAAAATCAAGTTTTGCCATAGCTTCATGAGGCAGAACCGTCTTGGAACCTTCACCTGTATACCCAGATAAAAAGCCGTTGATAGTGCATGTAGGCTCATACAAAAGCGCTTTTAGAGCGTCGATACCAGATCTGCCCTTCAAAAATCGCCTCAGTCCCAGTTCCTTTTTGGTTTCTTTTTCTTCGAAAGGAATTTTTTCCAAACACTCCATTTCTTCAGGAGATAGAAAAGAAACATTTTCATAAAAATTTTCGATTAAAATTTTTTCTGCACTGTCTTTTAGAATGTTTAAAGCCCAGATAAGCCGCCAGCATGGATTGGGAATTAAAGGAGCATTTGCGGAATGAACGTCCTTCATTGCCCCTTTTGCTTTTAGTTCTACGGATAAAACACCTTTCAAACCCAAATATAAGGTGGGCCTTCCATGCCTGTCAGTACCTCCGAACTCCCATATGGCTGCATCTGCAGAGAATATTTTCCTGAATTTTTTCACTATAGGTTCTAAGTGAGGACTACCTATTTCTTCTTCACCTTCGATAAAGAATTTTATGTTAACGGGAACGTCGCCTTCAATTTCTAAAAATGCCTGGACAGCTTTAAGTCTAGATATAATATTACCCTTGTTGTCAGATGCACCTCTTCCATAAATTTTTTCATCAGCTATTTTGCCACTAAAAGGTTCGTACTTCCATTCTTCCAAAGGTTCTGGCGGTTGTACATCATAGTGATTGTAAAAGAGTAAGGTTTTAGCTGGCTTTGAGGAAAGTTTTTCACCGTAAATAACAGGGTTTCCTTTTTCGCTTTTTAGGATTTTTGTTGAAAAGCCTATTTCACTTAATAACCTCTCTACTAATTTCGCACACTCTTCTATTCCTTCTCCTTTTGCAGAAACACTAGGCTGTTTAACCAGTCTCACAAGATCTTGCACGAATTCTTCAGTATGCGTATCTATATACTCGTAAATTTTTTGCAAATTCATCGGGTTTCACCTTTCACATGGTTTTTGGTGCAAGCCAGTCTATTAGTTGTCTTGCATTTTCACATTTTATTTTTACCTTAATTGGACCTAAAGGTGATTCTGCGACTTCTTTGGAGAAGGAGAGATGCCCAGCATAAGCCACCTGCTTGTTTAAAAAGAAAGTGATAGTATTTCCATCTAATCCTTCGAAAAGGATGCCTCTGGCAGCGTCGCGAATGCGTTCTCTACGTAATAAGTTATAGAGTTTAGTGAGGGATTCGATACCTTTTGCTTCAGCTGTTAACAGAAGGCCCTTGCTTGTGGGTTGAATTTTTGTTTGGACATCGCCAAAGATATTTTCTATGGCTTTCTTCACTTTTTCTTCGGACTCTGTAGGGTTCACCTTAGTTTCTATGCGAACTTTTACTTCATCCATTTCTTCTCAACCTTTTCTAAAACTTGTTTAATTTTCTCTTTCACAATATCCAGTTTTTCTTCGTTTACTATTATATGTTCAGCCACGGCTATAGCATTTCCCAAACCTACACTTAATTCTCTAGCATCTCTTTCTAGAAACAATTCCCAATTTTTGGGGTCATCACTTCTTTGGCGCTTGTAGAGCCTTTTAAATCTTGTTTCTGGAGATGCATGAACAGCAATTAGAGTGAATCTTGGAAAATGTTTTTTAAATTCTTGAACTTCGCTTAAACTTCTTATGCCGTCAACGATGATTTTTTGTTCTTTTGCCTTTTCTATTTTGGAAACGCATCTTTTAGCTATGACGTTGTCGCCTTCTTTCTCTCTTAGCTCAAGCATTATTTTTCCAAGATTTTCTGGGTTTGGTTCCAAATGTCTTTTTGTTGCTTCTTCTCTTACTACATCTCCCATAACCACAACGCCATAGCCTCTTTCTATGGCGACGTTAACAACTACGGATTTTCCAGCTCCTGGCATACCGGTCAATCCCATAACAAGTTTCTCCACAGATATTTCCACATCCTTTCTAGTAGTTGTGTTTTGGCTAGTAGATAGTTTTTTAGATTAAAAGCATTTATGAGAAAAAAGAAATAGGTAAAGAAGGAGTTACAGATGCTGAAGTCTATAAGAAGTTTTATAGCTTTTGACATAGAAGACAAATCTGTTTTAAAGCGGATAGAAAATATGCAAAGTCTTCTCGCGAAAACTGGTGCTGATTTGAAACTAGTAAAGCCTCAAAATGTTCACATTACACTACGTTTTTTGGGAAATATTACACCTCCTATGATTGAGAAGGTATTTGACGAGATTCGAAAAGTGCAATTTAAGCCGTTTGACATCAAAATTTGTGGAATTGGTGTCTTTCCTCATCTAAGATATCCGCGAGTTTTGTGGGTTGGAATAAGAGAGGGTGCAGATAAGCTGCGCGACATATTTAATCAGCTAGAACCTCACTTGCAAAGTTTAGGTTTTAAGGCTGATTCGAGAGGCTTTAGTCCTCATTTAACGATTGCTCGTGTAAGGTCTGGAAGGAACAAGGGGGAACTTGCTAAGTTTGTAAATGAGAATTCGAATTATGAGTTTGGAACTGTTAGGGCTGAATGTTTGAGGCTTAAAAGGAGCGATTTGACGCCTAAGGGACCCATATATTCCACGCTTAAAGAGTTTTGTCCATAAAGTGAGAAAGGAAGCAATTATGCGAGAAAAAATTGAGGAAATATGTAGGATTGTTTTAGAGCGTATCACGCCTAAAAAGGATCAGAGAGCTAAAATTGAGAAGTTAGCGGAAAGACTTGAAGCAAAGGTTGCTAAAGTTTCTAAAGAGTTCGGTGTAGAGGTGGAAGTACGTTTAGAAGGTTCTGTGGCTAAAGGTACATGGCTTAGTGAAGAACCAGATGTTGATATTTTCATGCGGATTCCTAAAACTATACCTCGTGAATCCCTTGGGGAAATATGCTTGCGCATTGCAAGAAAGGCTACAGAAGGAGCAAAACAAATTGAACGTTTCGCAGAACACCCATATCTTGAAGCAATAGTTGACGGTGTCCGCGTAAATGTCGTGCCATGTTATAATGTTAGAAAAGGAGAATGGTTAAGTGCAACTGACCGAACGCCTTACCATACAGATTATATTAAATCGCATTTAGACAAGCGAAGGTTGAGCGAAGTTCGTCTTTTAAAAAAGTTTATGAAAGGAATAGACGTGTATGGAGCAGAAATAAAAATTGGAGGCTTCAGTGGATATTTATGCGAACTCATAATTCTTCATTTTAAATCTTTCTTAAACGCTTTGAAGGCTTTTGCTCATCATAGGCAAAGAATGATTGTGGATATAGAAAACTTCTATGAAGGCAGAGAAGACGAGTTAAAACTTTTGTTTCAAGAACCCTTTGTGATTGTAGATCCTGTTGATAAAGGAAGGAATGTAGCGTCTGCAGTGCGAATGCAAAAACTTTTCACTTTCACGGCTGCTGCCCGAGCTTTCCTAAAAAATCCAAGCCTAGAATTCTTCTATCCTCCAGAAACAGCAGCGCTAGAAAAGAAAAAGTTAGAGAAGACATTGAAACAGCATGGATCTGCTTTCATTTTTATAACTTTTGGAAAGGTAGAAGCTGTTCCCGATGTCCTTTGGGGACAACTCTACAAGTCCATGCGATCTCTAGAGAAATTTATCCAGCTTAATGGCTTTAACATTCTCAGAGGCAAAGCGTGGAGCAACGAGAAAACATTGAATATGTTCATATTTCAACTTGAACAACGATTCTTATCTCCAGTTAAGAAGCACTTGGGACCGCCCATCGAAAAAGAAGAAGATTGCGAAAAATTCTTAATTAAACATCTGAACAACTCAGAGGTTGTTTCGGGACCTTATATAGAAAAGGGAAGATGGGTTGTAGAGCTTAAGAGAAAATATACTGATGTAGTAATACTGCTAAACGAAAAATTGAAGAGGGAAGGAGGCAGAAAAACAGGTATAGCAGATAAAATTTCTCGAGCTATACGTAATGACTTTAAAATTCTAGTAAACAATGAGATAGCTGATATCTACGCAGAGAATGTAGAGTTTGCAAAATTTCTGACCGATTTTCTTTCCGGTAAACCCAAGTGGCTAGAAGCCTATAAAGGCAAGTAACAGCAGAGAAACTCCAATAAGCCAGCAGTAAAGAGCAAACAAATGGAATATTCTCTTTGAGAGCACTCTCCAGAGAAAGTTTAAAGCTAAATAACCTACAAGGGTAGCTGTGAAAGTGCCAATAAAAATTTCTGTCCAACCTAGCCCTGCTGCAGTTAACTCTTCAAGCTGTGTATAAAGGGTAAAAATGAAGGCGCCCAGAATTGCAGGGATAGAAAGCAGAAAAGAGTATCTAAAGCTCTTTTCTCGTTTTATTCCTAGAAGAAGGGCTATTGCAATGGTAATTCCACTTCTGGAAATGCCTGGAACTATGGCTATTCCTTGGGCTACACCGATCAAGAACGCTTGAAAATAGCTTATTTCACCTTTTTTTTCTTCGCTATATTTTGTTGAATAAAGAAAAATGCCACAAAAAATGAAGGTTAAGGCTATAGGATAGAGAGTTTGAAAAATGGCTTCTATAGAATTTCCGAAAAAGAAGCCTATCAAAGCTGTGGGGATTGTTCCAACAATTATTAGAGGAACAAGCTTGCCGTGTTCGGTTTTAAAATCTAAGCGGTAAAGGGTTGAAATTAGCTTTTTTACATCGTTTCTGAAAAAGACTAAAACAACGAGAAGGGTGCCTACATGTAAGGTGACATCGAGAAGTATTGGGACTTTCAGGTTTAGAAAATGCTCAGCTATTTTCAGGTGTCCTGTGCTGGATATAGGTAGCCATTCTGTTAGACCTTGAATTAGGCCTAGAATAAATGTTTTGAACAGTTCATCCAAGCGATTTTCCGCTCCGTTCTCTTGCATTCTATTTTCTGGTTAGATTTAAAAGACTATTTCACCAAATTGTTATAATTCTTTAAGGAGAGCATAGAGAATATGACCGAATATCCTCCTGGAAGCTGTGAAGATCGTGAAATGTTGGCGAAAATGCCTATGGAAAGGTTACTTGATTTTTTCTTTCTTCAAATTCGAAATTTGTGGAGAGTAGATGGCCTGTATTTTTTGGGTATGGAAGAAAAATTTGGAACTGAAGCTGCCACAGAAATTGATGCTGGTGTCTGGGAGATTATGGCTAAAATTGAAGCAAAAAGTTTGCAGAAAATGTTTCAGATAGGCGAAAATCCAGATATTACAACGATTATAGAGCTATTAAGGAAGTCAAGTTGGGCTTTAGATCAACCCTTCAAAACAATTGAAGTTAGTAATAATCGAGCCATATTAACCATTGACAAGTGTAGAACTCAAGAAACTCGTTTAAAGAAAGGACTAGGAGAGTTTCCATGTAAAAAGGTACGGTTCGGCTATTTGAAGAACTTTGCGAAAACTCTAAATCCGAAGGTTAGAGTGAACTGTTTAGTATGTCCACCAGATAAGCACCCTAAAGACTTATGGTGTAAGTGGGAATTCACATTGTAATTTGCCAGGTTTACACCATATTTTTTCCATTTTATTTCCTCTTTCTGAACAGCATTATATCATCATAGGTGCAGACGTACTCGAAGCCTGCTTCTATCAGCTTCTTTGCCTCTTCGATGTTACGGGCGGTTGAGGAATGGTATTCGTCTTTTTCAAAGTTTACAAGCTGTGTGTAGATAAGCGTGGTTTCAATGTTTCTGTGTCCCAAGATTTGCATAACATGTAAGATGTCTTTTGTTTTGTGGTATTCCATTGTGGCTTTCCAGTGGCGGAAGGTGTGGAAGCTTATCCTTAATAGTCTGGGATTTTGAAGTTTTACAGCAAGCCTTTTCCTTATTTGTGTGAAATGGGTTTCTATGCCGTTGTAAGTTGCTTTGCCAAACACTTTTTTGGAGTCATTGTTTAGTCTCTTCAACATGCTTACAAGCTTCTCTGAGATCTTGAAGACTCGCGGTTTCCCGTTTTTCTCTGTTTCATTGACGTATAAAATGTTGTTTTCAAAGTCTAAATCCTTCCATTCCAGTCTTAACGCTTCTCCAATTCGTAATCCTGTTTCTTTCAAGAGTTGGAGAAGCGCGGCCATACGTTTTGAACTACCGCTAATTAAAGCGTCCAGTTCTTTCTCTAATGGTATGAAAGGCACTTTTCTTTGAACCTTGTATTTTGGCGGTTTGAATGGTATTCTATGATAGGAAGCGAAGCTGTTGTAAACGGTTGAAGCTAACCTTTTGGTGTTTTGCTTCCATTTTTTATTATTAGCTATAACCAGCTTCACAGAGTCAGGGTCTAAAAGGTTTGCTCCGTTTTCCTCCAGCATCTTCAAGTATTTGTCATAGGTGAATATTGTTCTTTGGCTTCTTCCCTCTTTTTTCAGATGCCATAGGAACTCTACAATTTTGCTTTTTATGCTTGTCTGTTCTGTGGCTCCCGCTGTCCCGCTTTCTATTTGCCTTTCCACTTCCATCAGAAGAGCCTTCTGATGTGCATCGCTTGTTATATTGGGCCTGTAATTTTTTGAATTGTTATGTCCCGAACTGAACCTATAACCACACTCCCTACAAAGATACCGTTGGATGGGTTTTCCGTTCTGCAAATAGCGGAAACCGTCTTTGTAAAGGTGTTTTGAACCACATTCGGGGCAGATGGGAGCCTTAACCATTCCTATTTTACCCCAAACTTGCCAACGGCAGGGACTTCTCTGAGCCAATACTCGTCAATCAAAAGTTGAATTGTTCTTTTAATGTCCAAGCCTAACTCTTTAATCTTGGATGATAAAGCTGTGGAGTCAACCAGTCCATCTTTGTCTCTATGGTCTATGAGCCATGTTTTTAATTGTTTAAGTTTTTCGCCTACGGTTTCCGTGTCAAGGGTGTCAAGCCTGTCAAGGGTTTTTCCTATTTTAATTGTAACTTTCGCGAGTCCATCATTATCAAGCCTTTCAACATCCCATTTTTCCAAGTCCAAAGTATTCGTTTTTTCAATTAAAGTATAGAAAACCCTTGACACGTTTGACAGGGTTGACACGCCTTCATTATAACGTATACCTTTGAATGTGGTGGGTCTCTTCCCTTCTATTTTTGGTCTTTCATCGGTGACTGCAACGTGGCGAGGTAGATTTTTGAAAAAGGTATCTTTGGTGACGCATGGGATGCCTCGCTCTCTACAGTAGGCTGCAAAGGTGTTAAAGAGCTCCTGTTTTATGATAAAAGCGTCCGAGTCCACTTCCAGACAGTCCAAAACAAAAGCTGCAATAGGACTACTTTTTCTGATATAATCCTCTCGGATTTCCTCTGTAGTCTTGCTATGACTGAACCGACCTCTTTCCAATAGACGTTTCAAAGCTTCTAAAACCAAATTCAGAAGTCCGCTTAACTCTTCAGGCGTTGTAAGTTTCTCAAGGATGTAGGGATCTGCTTTGTCGCCTATGAATTGATTTGGAAAAACCACTATGAGCCATCTGCGGAAAAAAGCATCTGTGTCATCATAAGCCTCAGGAACTTTATTAGCTGAGAACAGCAACTTGGCATAATTTTCAAACATAAAACTATGTTGAAACTTCCTCTCTGCAGTTATTAAGTCTCTGCCAGTCAGCATTTTGAAGGTTCCAGTTCTGAATAATGCTTTGTCAGGTAAGTCCGCGTAGATGTTGGCAAGTTTATGGTGCAAATCCGCCTTGCTAAACCTGTGTTCCTCTAAATCCTGTAAGCTTCGACTGGATACATTTTCTCTTCCAAGAAAAGCTTTAACCAGGTTCAAAAATGTGCTTTTCCCATTCGATCCACCGCCCACAAGCATTAGAGCCTTCGCAATGAAATATTCACGATAAAGACAGAAGCCAATAACTTCAAGTAAAATGTCTATGTCCTCTTTGGTTGCTGTGATATCCATCAGGAATTTTTTTATTTGTGGACAGCCCGCGTCTGGATCATATTTAACAGGCAGCTTGTTAAAAAACATGTAATCGGGCTTGTAGGGCTGTAATTCCATAGTTTTTAAATTTAAGATGCCATTGGCCAACGGTACCAGGTGAGCTGGTTCCTCTCTACGATCGGTATATGTTGATGCTTTGATATAGTCTAAAACTTCGGAGACGCGGTTTTTCCTGTATTCTGCACCTAACCTGATTTTGCATTGTTGTTTGACCAAAATTTCTCCGTATGGCTGATAAAAACCATCTATGTAGACATAAACCACATCGTTATCTTTCATGGTTATAAAATGAAAATCTTTCATTAACTCCTCAGCCAAAAGCTTTGGGACAAACTTGTTATCTTCAAAATATTTTATCGGAAACTCGACAGGCTCTTCCTTGAGAGGCTTAGCTAAGGCTTCTTCAAATTCTATACGCTCTCTTGTTTTCTTTTTTGTACAGAAGTTTCCGCATTTTTCACATCGGAACCATTCCGTTTTTGCATCATCAACATGGCTAAGCGTTAGACTGTTAGAACCACAATGCGGGCAAAGCCTATTTGTTACAAAACCAGACTCAGCATACTCAATTTTAACTTCGGATTTTTGAGAAAATTCTTTATGCTGCTTAACCATATTAGAAGAACGCCTCAGGTTTGGCCGGGTTCTGTGGTTGCGTGGGCTCCTTGGAATAACCCAGACCCTTTGGGTCCGCAAACTCCAAGTCTACGCCGACGCATCTCCACACCCGGCTCTATTTTATCGGATATCGCGAAATGAACGTCTTACCTTTCCCATAGCTAATCTTATACTCGTATTCACCTAACCGTAGTTTTTGGTTTGGCTGCGCTTTGATAGCTTTTAATAAGTCCTTAACTTCCGGTAAGTCTGCAAAAATCCAACCCGCGCGATGTCCCTCTTTAAATGGTTTCCATGGGAACTTCTCCACGTCTCCAACGCCTGGAGTTGCGGCACCCACGAGTTTTGCGATCTGTGCTTTGAGTTTCGCTATCGTGGCTTCCTGTGCATTCAAAAAATCACAGAAATCTTCGAGAAAATTAACAAAATCCTCGTCCATTAATTCATCCCTTCTTACCCTTTTCTTTCTGTAGGCGGAGTCGGTGCTCGAGATCTTTTCGGATGATCTCCAGACTGTATAAAACGTCTGCATAGCTGGCGTTTGCGGGGAAAAAGACGGAGGCCGTGGCGTTTGCTATGATTTTCATCTTGCGTCCGAAAGCCTCCCGTAATTCCTTCGGGATGTAGAGTACGCCGCTTTCCGTGATTTTCGTTTTAAGTTCAACCATTTTAACGCACACTTAGAAGTTATAAGCAAAAACTTATTTAAGGTCATACGTCATAATATATCAATGGACGTGACATATATCATGGCGGTAACCAAAGAAAAAGTCTACCCATGTATTGCAGCAGATGAACGTGTAATCAAAATTTTAGAAACTATCTTCCTGAATGAGGCAGCTAAAATTTACGAAATTGAGAAAAAAACTGGTTACCCTCATGCAACCGTGACTAAAAAGGTGAAAGAAGCGTTAAAAGCAGGACTTATCGAGGTGAAAAGTGAAACGAAATTCAGAACAGGACTCCTTTCAAAAAGTTACGGCTTGACGCGTGCTGGGTTCCATGTAATTGTTAAGTATTTGCCTATCCATGAAGAAACCGTTAAAAAACTTGATGATTACGCTCAGCGTTATCCTGAACTTCACCCTGCTTTGGGATGGTGGCAAAGTTTTAAAAAACATCCGCTTCTTCAATATGTTTTTATCCGTAACATGGGAGACTTTGAAGAATACTTTCCAAGTGCTTTTCTCGGTTTTTTTACAACATGGACAAAGGAACAATACGAAAAATTTGGCGGTATTTTTCACATCCATATGTTCTTTGAGATAACGGCCCAACTTAACGAGGAAGGAAAAAAAGAATTAGCTAAACAAATCCAAATGCTTATTAAACGAGATAAAAGGTTTCGAAATGAGATAATTTCAAAAATAAAATGGTGGCGGGAATATTACAAGGTTGCATTGAAAGACATTGAAAAAATAGAAGAGCAAGTTTTAAGACGGTGAAAAACTTTCTCCAATCTCTTGTTTTGAAGCCCAAAACGTTAAAAAGAGGCTTCTCCACCGTTTGTTTGTTCACGTCCTGAACAGAAGAGTTCCAATTTACGATTGTAGAGGGAGCTACGCCGAGTAGATTGGCTATTTGCCTCAAAGTAGGCTTCTTATAGCCCTTCTCAGGTTCTGTGGTTTCGCCTTGTTCTTGGCTTTTCAACTCACGCAAAATACGTTTAGCTTTATTGATGCCGATAGTTGTTGATGCGTCAATAACTGAATAAAGTTTCTCACGATTTCTATAAACCCATAGAAAATCATTAATTGAAGCTGTATTTTTGTATCCGTATTTTTTGGCTAACTCCTCAAGAGTAGCTCCTTTCTCGTGTTCTTCGTAGAGAATCTTCCCAAATTTTATAGCGTCAATCCTACCACGCTCACGGTTTTTCCCCCATGGAGGAAAGTTTTTGTATAATTGTTAATGCTCGTTGAAACGTTATGGGAGATAATCCAATCTTCTTAGCAACAATATCACGAGCTTTTCCAAATTCAACTTGGTGTTCAGATGAACACGATGTTAAGTCAGTTCGCAAACCACGTCTTTGTTTTGCTCTCTCCTTCTCAATCAAATAAAGAGAATACCTAAGCTCAGCTCTTTGAAACTTGTTAAGCAAAACTCGGAATTTAAGATTCTACGATTGGCAGAGTGCTTCAGAAGATGTGATGTGAACGTATAAACTTCTGTGAAAAAGTTTAGACATGTTTAGACTTCTAATGTATTTTTCTACACTTGGTGTGAAAAGTAAATCTAATATACTTATTAAACCGTTAATATTAACAGTTAATATTAACGCGGGGTGTGAAGATGGGAAGACGCTATAAAACGCCGAAATGGTACCGCGACTACATGCGCAAATACATGCGGGAATACCGAAAGAAGAGGTGACTGAAAAAATGCGTTTAGAAAGTATCATCAAAAGAAATCGTAGGCTAATAGGCCTCATAACACTTATACTACTTGCTTCCCTCATGTTCGCTCCTACATCACCGATCCAACTTTCCTCCCTTTGGAATCCAGGGTTTGAAGGGGCGAAATGCATTTTTTACGGTGTGGACTTCAGATTTGCTGAAGATTGGGAGGGAACCTATCAGCTTCATCGCTACCAGGATGCAGAGCCTGTCTTAGCTACACATCAATACTTAGGATTTTGGGATAAAATCTATTGGGGAAGCACCGCTACGCCTAACGATGCAGTTATTGAATGGGCAAGTGGAGACACTCACCTGATTACGGAACAGAAACAGGTGAAGAGACAGTATCCAAGTCTGGAAATCCATGTGGAAAACAACATTCAACTTGAAGATATCACACGTCAGGGGGACCCGTTAGGATGGAACCCTGATGATCCGACAAGCGGCAGACGGATTGAGTATATGCATAAGAAGGTTGTGAAGGAAGATGTTGGAGATAAAATTCTGTACCATTATAATGTAACTAAAGAAACGTTCTTTATTGCTCCCGCCGAATTTTGGATAGGGCTTGCACTCGTTCCTTCACAGACCAATGCAGGGACAGGAAGCGGATGGAGAGAGGGAGAATGGCAAAATGTTGTTTTATGGTTTAGGCTTGACTGGACAACCTGGGATAATGCGTATCTGGATTCTTGGCTTAACGACCCTGAAATAAACGTTTTTAACAATCCCCATGAGGGGAAAGTGTTGAATAAACAGAAAAGCTACGAGTATCGTGGCGGTTTTCCCATAACTGGTTGGATTCAGGGTTGGGAAAAGGCTGGATGGACAAGCAGTGGAGAATATCAGGAGAGTCCTTTATGGTATGAGACAAGGGGGAGAGAAGAGAAGACTTATACGGATACGGAATTGGCGATTTTGAAGGACAAGTTAATGTCGAAAACACGTTTCGCTCCAGGTCTTGTGGGACAGTTTTTAAGCCTATACACGGAGCCATCAGCTTCCTTCGAGTATGAAGTTCCAATTTATTCTGGAGACACTTTCCCTGAAGACACTATAACAAAGTATGTTAAATCCCCGCATAGTAGCATGAAAAGTGTAATGTACTTTCCAATTAACATTCTAAACTTCGGCACCTATGCTGATGGAGACTGGTGGAATAGATGGACAGTCTATTATCCCACCGCCTACTTCCGAATACGAGTATTATATGGCGTGTATGGAAACTTCACCTACCTGTGGACTGAAGAGTTAGCTAAAGATCCCAACATAGACTATCCAGACGAGCCTGAACGACATCAAACAATAGTAATAGATGTTCCTGGTGTGGGAGTATGGTTTAGTGGGGCAGTAGAGTGGCTTAGTAACCCGTTTAATCAAATGTGGATCTTGTTTTTCACGCTTGTGGTTGTGGTTATCGTGGTTAGCGTGTTTAGTCCTGGAGTTTGGACTGCCATGTTCAAAACGTTTGGGAAGTATGGTAGATAATGATGGCCAGGACAATTAAAGGTGAATAATGGCAAAAAAGAAAAAGAGGGGAAGCTGCAAGGTAATAAGGCGCGGGATTTAGCAGTTTTTGTAGTTGTTGCTGAAGACTTTATAGATCACGTCAATAACGTTGGTTTTGTTTTCTTGGGCAACCGCGGAGATCCCGGCTAAAAATTGTTCTTGAACCTCACGCTTCCATCGTTCCCGGTTTTCCATCATTATCTTCTCAATGAACTCTGGGACAATTCGAAATCTTAAAAGCTTTCTAACATCACCATAATAATTCTTTTTGGCATATTCTTCTAAATCTCTATATTGGCCATCGGTAACCTCAAAGGTTATGGTTCTCAATTCATGAATTTCTTTCTGCATTTTCTTTCATTCCACCCATAAAGGCGTATTCTATTATGTATGCAAAATACTTATATGTATTACGCTTACATACATCTTTGCATAAATCAGAAAAGGAGACGATGAATATGGAAATTGAAGGTGAAGGCATGGTCAGGGAAAGAGTCAGCATAACGCTTCCTAAAGAATGTGTTGAATGGATAGACAAAAAAGTGGAAAGCAGAATCTACGCTAACAGAAGCCATGCCATAGAAGTTTTGATCCTTGAGGCTATGAAAAGAGAAAAGAAAAAATAATTATGAGTAGAGAAAGTCAAAGAGGATCTTGAGGCATGGGAATTCAGACAAAAGCACCGTGCGAATTCGCACGTTCCTACTTGGGTAATAGGAAGAACACGGGATGGCCGGGAATAGGAAATCCGTGAAATCCGTTAGCGGTATATTAATTAATAATATAGAAAGGTCTAAACGGTTCCATTCTAAACGAAACAACCGTTTTTCTTGCTTCTTTCTCAAAAAGTAAACGTTAGATATGTAACGTTTAATCCATGTATTTTTTGTTCGCTTAACTGTAAATCTGATTTATTGATGTGGAAGTGGGGGATAAGTAAAAGAGCGAAAATCAAATGTTAAACCGTTTTTTTAAAGCGTTTATGCAGAACTAAGTCTGTAATGGGAGTTTCTTGGTACCATTCGTTGCAAGCTTTTTGAAGGATGTTGTTTAGTCTCTGCTTCAGCCTTGTGAGGAAGATTAGAGTCTGTTCAAGTCTGAATTGTTGGTTCCATGATAAGTTTTCGCGTTCGCGTATCAGTAGTTCTGTTCCCTGCTTTATCCGAAATTCCAGACTATCAACTATTACATTTAATTCTATGTCTGTTAGTCTTGGACGCATTATTTAAACCAGCCTGGGACCGTGCATTTTTGAGGCTAAGCCTCGCCATCCTCTTCTCGCGTAGGTTAAAGCTGTATCGCTACGCTCCCATGAAAAATAATCTATTAGATCGAGAACTTCAAAGCCGTAGTCGTTAACCAATTGGCTGGCTCTTTGACTTCTGAACCAGTGAGGCCACAAGTGAAGCCTATCGCTTACTTTTCTACCATCCTTTACAAAAGGCTTGTCTAAGCCCAGTTCCTGCCTCTGTTTCTGTGTCAAGTTTTTATCCAATTTTCTTATGAATTTGTAGGCCCAATTCCTGCTTAGAGGCTTGCCTCTCTTATAGGGGGAAGGGAAAAGCCATGTGTTTTCAGGAGTTTGTCTTAACCATTTAAGGAGAATGGGTGTGAGAGGTTCGTGTAGGCTTATGGGAAATGGTTTGCGTGTTTTGATTAGACGTTCAGTTATCCATTTTCGCTTTGAATCAGGGGTTTTTTCCTCTTCAACCTTCCTGTAGCGTTTTAGTAATGGCATATTTCGGACAATTAAAACACAGTCTCTTTCTCTAACTTCAAAGTTTTCCCTCTTTAGTTGAAGAACTTCGCTTACCCTTCCGCCTGTGAGGAATAGACAGCTTAGGAAAGATTGTTCTCTATCTTCAAAAGCTGTTTTAACCAGTTCGATTAGAGGTTTCCATCCACAGAAGCTTTCGACATAGTCTTTTACGTTAAGCCTGTAATACTTGTTGTAACTCCAATAACCGGTTTTCATTTATCCAACCGCCTTTAACTCATACTAATCTTTCTCCTTCTATTTCGCAGCTTCCTAAAATCAAAAACAGAAAAATTAGGGAGAACCCTAACATGGCTAAAACATAACAGCCATGCTCAAGAAGTTTCCAGCTTACCACCACAAAAACGAGACAGCACACAACCAACACAGGATCAAGATCAATCTTTAACATTTCCTTCCCCTCTTTCTGTAGGGTTCATAGAATCGTGTGGGCGTTTCACAAGAGAAAAATGGGGGTTTGCGGGAGAAGTCTCCAGTTTTTTGTTTAAGTGGGAATTTACAGTCTAAAGAAGACAAAGTCAACTTATATTTTTCCATTTTGTAATAGGTTTAGTAGAAGTAGCATGTCAAAAATAGAGAAATTTTATGATGCTAAAGTCGTGTATGAGTGGGAAAGATTAGAGCGACATAGAACCGAATTTGCTGTTACCATGCAAGCCCTTCGAGATTATCTGCCAAGACCTTCAGCTAAAATTTTAGATATTGGCGGAGGCCCAGGCAGATATGCTATAGCTCTTGCTAAACAGGGATACAATGTAACTCTTCTTGATATTTCTAAACGTTGTTTGGAATTTGCGAGAAATAAAGCTAAAGAAACTAAGGTCAGACTATCAGAATTTATTCATGGAAACGCCACCAATTTAAAAATGTTTTCAGCAGAAAGCTATGACGCTGTGCTTTTAATGGGTCCCATGTATCACCTACTTTCTTTAAGTGAACGAGAAAAAGCTTTACAAGAAGCTAGAAGGGTCCTTAAAAAGGAGGGTCTCATCTTCGCCTCTTTCATCATGCGCTATGCAGTAATTCGATGGGCAGCCAAGAATGAACCCTCATGGATACTAGAACATCAACAACGCCTTAGAAAGCTGCTTGTCACCGGGATACTTGAAGCGCATAAGGAAAACACCTTTACAGACGCCTATTTTGCTGATCCTTTAGAGATCAAACCATTAATGGAGAGCAACGGGTTTAAAACTATGGATCTAATCGCTTGCGAAGGGGTCATCAGCATGATAGAAGATAAGGTAAATGAGCTAAAGGGTGATTTATGGGATGCTTGGGTGGAACTCAACTATAAACTTGGTAAAGATCCAACAGTGCACGGTGCAGCAGAACATCTTCTATATGTAGGAAGGAAAATGTAAGATTGTTCATAGAAACTATTGCTAAATTTTTGAGGGGAAAAGTTTGAGACAAGAAAGCCTTAGGTATTAAACAAAGATTGCCTTCCAGAAATAACGGATCTTTTATGGGAACATTAAGTTCAATCTTTCCTCTTTTCTTTTGGCGTGAACTTATTCAATTTATCAGCCCTATACATATGTACGGATGCTCTATAGGCATAAACTATTGCTGTGAGGGCGGAGTGAAGTAAAATTCCGAGGAGAGAATACAATGGTACATTAAAAATGGCTCCGATGAGAATGTATATGTTGTAAATGTTTCTTCTCCCAGCAACTCTCCTGAAAGCTCGTTCAAACCGTTCGTAAATGTCTAAACTAACTTTCATGGTTCGGCTGAACTGGTCATAGCAGAACCTGTAAAAGGCTATAAACATAAGCGAGAACAAGCAAAGCTCCAGTGGCAAGAGACCTTCTGTTCTGCTTAAAAACAAAGCCAATGCAATAAGCCAGGAAAACTCGAATAACAGGTCAAAGGCGTGCTCCATGCGGCCTAGTTTTGTTTCTTGTCCTTTTATCCTAGCCAGTTTTCCATCCAACCCATCCATGATACCTACTATGAAGGTCAAGATGGACCCCACTAAAAGATGACCCGAAAAAAAGAGATAGGTTACTATCCATGCAAGTACATTTGTTGCTATAGTTAGTTGGTGTGGGGTAACTCTCAAATCGGATATGTGGTAGACAATTGTATTTTCTATTGGTCGGTTAAAGAAATGGGCAACGAAATCCGATGCACCCCGCTTCTTCTGGGTGTTCTTAACAAGTAGCCTTTTGCCACGTTCAAGATCTCTTTTTGTATCGATATCTGCCCAGAAGCATCCGCTTATGTCCACCACACGTGCATCACCATTCAAAGCAGCAATCCTAACCGCATCTGCTAGTTCGACCGCCCCTCGCCGAGCAGCCTCCTCAGCATACTTGAACATTTTAGGGGAACAGAGAAAGAGTCCAGTATCGACACAGTTTGACGGGTTAATTGATTTACCAATCTCGACTATTTTACCGTCTTGTTCAAGCACCTTAGTGTCATCAGAAGCATAACCTTTTCTATCCACAGCTAGAATGAGGGCACTATCTAACTCGCAGTCAATGAGGGTTCTTAATATATCAACATCAAAGATGTGATCACACATACAGAGTATGAAGTTTGATTGGAAAATCTCTTTGGCAGCTAGAAAAGAGTATAGATTTCCCTTCTCCCAGTTTGAAGCCTCTACAAAACGAATCTTAAGCCCAACATAATTTTCTCCAATTTCTTTACGAATTAAATCTGCCTTATATCCAACTACTACCCAGACATCTTGAATTCCAACCGCCTTAAGGTTTCGTAAAACCCTTTCGAGTAAGGAAAGGCCCGCTATACGAAGAAGTGGTTTAGGTTTATGCCTAGTTAACTCTTCAAATCTGTTTCCCTGACCAGCCGCCAAAACTAGTGCATGCAAGGATTATCATCTCCCTTGCATGAATTGCATAAACTCAAAAGCTTGAAATAATAACCCTTCCAAAAGTTCATGTGCATTAGCATAGAGAACATGAAATTCTCATCATCCTTATAACAATTGACGACCTTAGCGAATGTTGAAGCATAATTTTCACTTTCTACTATTGCAAACTTCATCTTTAATGTACTCCTTTCTTATCTAATTCCACCCTGTAGGTTTAGCAATTGAACGATGTCCCTACACATATAAAATTTTTGGCGAATCTCCTGAAAATAAAGTTATCACTGGAAAAATAAAAATTTGGAGAAAATAAATGTTAGATTCCTGTCAATAACTTCTAACTAGTATCTTCTTCTCGAATTTCTTCTTTTCATCCAGCACTCTCGGCAGTAAACTGGTCTGTTTGGGTCTGGAACGAAAGGAACTTCGCATTCCTGTCCACATTCAGAGCAGACTGCTTTGTGCATCTCTCTATTGGCCATTTGCTCTCTCAACTCCTTAAACTATATTGTGCAAAAATAGCTTTTGCACGACCCTCATTTAGCACTAGAAGTTGCTTATAAGAGTTTGCTTCGAAAACAAGCCTTTCAGCAAAAGTTTTGAAATATAGAAGAAACTATATAGTCGAAGTTCTCATGTAGTTTTAAGTGTAGAAAGCGGGATGGAAATGAAGATTTTGCTCGACGAAATGTATGCAGGCTTGAAAGAGTACTTTGAAATTTTAGGATGGAAAACTCTTACAGTTCAAGATGTTAATTTAAAGGGAGCAAAAGACAAAGAAATAGTTGAATACGCTAAAAATAATGATCTATTGCTTATTACACAAGACCAGAAACCAGCAGAATTAGCTGAGCTTACAGGAGTAAAATACGTTTTGATTTCGAACGCTTTGATTGCAAAAATAGCAGATGCAAAAATAAGGGAGAAATATCCCGACCTAAAACCAAAATCGAACCTATGAAAATTCTTTAAGCTAAGGTTTTTTGCCTTTTACCAGAGACAAAATTAGAAACTCTAACACCTATAAGTCGTATTTTTCTATCCGGTCTAAGGTATACTTTCAAAAGCTCTTTAGCTGTTTTCTTTAAATCTTCCAATCTATTTGTCATAAAAGAAAGGGTTTTACTATGAGTGTGTGTTTCAAAATTTTCGTAACGTATCTTGACGGTAACCGTTTTAAAGTAAATATTTTCCTCTAAAACATCACTATGTACTTCCTTTGCAAGTTTCTTTAGAGTCCCAAGCACTAATTCAAAGTTGCTTGTATCTTCTTCGAAGGTTTTTTCTCGACTTATCGATTTTATTTTGTTTCTCTCTTCTACTTCGCTTCTATCAATTCCATGCGCCATTAAATAAAGCTGAGTTCCCATAATTCCGAAAGTTTCAGTTAATACTGCAGGGTCAAAACGGGCCAAATCACCTATGGTTTTTATTTTCATCGCCTTCAATTTCTGCTCAGTTTTCCTCCCAACCCAGAGAAGCTTACGCACAGGAAGAGAGGAAAGAAATTTTTCAACATCCTCTGTCTTAACGATTGTTAAACCATCTGGCTTCTGAAAATCGCTAGCTATTTTTGCAACAAGTTTGTTGGGAGCGACTCCTATGGAGCAGGTAAGTCCTTCCTTCTCGTAAATCTCCTTTTTTATCTGTCGCGCAAGTCTTTCAGCTTCTGCATAGTCTTTAACTTTAGAGGAAACATCCAAAAAAGCCTCGTCAATCCCCCACTGCTGAAATTTGTCTGCGAAAGTTCTCAAAATGTCCATAATCCTATTGGAAACCTTGGTGTAGAGTTCATAATTGACAGGGAGGTAGACAGCTTCTGGACAAAGCTTCCAAGCCTTGGATATAGGCATGCCAGATCTGACACCAAATTTTCTAGCAGAATAATTACATGTGCTAACAACCCCTCTGCCTTTTCCATCTTTTGGATCAGCGCCCACAATCACTGGTTTACCCCTGAATTCAGGATGTTCCCTTTCTTCTATGGCAGTAAAGAAATGATCCATGTCCACGTGAAAAATTATTCGCTTCTTCTCTTTCATGACTTTACTTTCCGAAATTTGTCAAGTTTAAAATGGGATATCTGTCCAATTTGAATTTATCGCAAAATTGTTCAATTGAACTGTGCTTAGCTAAAATAATTATTTTTTATTCACAACATTTTAATGCCATCTTAAATGAAAAGGATCCTTGGTTGGTTAGATATATGGCAAAGGAAATTTCTACAGAAACAGCTCAACAAATAGCTGTGGAGTATCTTAAGAAGAGAAAGAACACCGAGACGATAGAGATTTCCGTAGTGGAACAGAAGGATAAAGTTTGGATTATAAGGGGCACATGTCCCATAGACTTAGAAGGACATCCTTGGGCTGAAAAATTCGAGTTAATTATAGACAAGAAAGGAAAAATTAGGTCCACCGATTTCGCCCTTCTATAGAAGCCTCTTCCTTAGTCTTTTTCTCCAAAAACATATATTTTCAAAATGAAATGTAAAAATGATAGGAGATGCTTCTCGACCTTGTTCAAAAAGATTCTAGTTCCCTTAGACGGTTCTGAACATTCCTTTAAAGCATTAAACATCGCAGTTCAGATAGCTAAAAAATTCAAAGGAAAAATAACCCTAATACATGTTTATTCTGTATCTGCATTTCCTTTGCTAATGCCAGAGCCAACAACACTAACGCCTCCAGGAATCCCACTAGTAACACAAACAGAAGTTTCCAAGATAACGGAAGCAGCTCGCAAAAAAGGCGGGGACATCCTAGCAAATGGAGAGAAAAAGGCTAAAGCTGAAGGAGTACCCGTGGAAAAGGTATTGTTAGAAGGCCATGTTGTCAACGAGATTGTTAGAACCGCAAAAGAAGGCCACTATGATTTAATCGTTATTGGAGCTCGCGGCATAAGTAAAATGAGAGAACTATTATTGGGAAGCGTCACAGACGGTGTTATCCACCACGTTTCCTGTCCTGTTTTGGTGGTCAAACAGCCTCAGCAATAAAGAGATTATGCTTGTTAGCCACAATTCTGGCTTTTAACCTAGTGCCTATTGGAATGTCTTCTGCGTTAACAAGAGTTACAGTTCTACTTTTTGTTAAAGTTGCTGCTAATTTTTCCCTTTTCAGCCAGCCAGGTCCAACAACTTTGACTTTAACCGTTTCAAACTTTCTGTAAGGAATGGGAAGCATCACACGTTTATGGATTCCAAAGTCCTTTGGGCTAAGCACAAGCTTAATTTTGAACCTTTCTTCCCAAAATCTCAACTGTTCATAAAATTTTTTCCAAGAAAACCGTCTAGCTTCCTTGACTTTTCTTCCGTGCTTATGAGTTTCATATTTTTGAATGCCTAAAGGTGGAAACTTTTTCTTCTGAGGCAAACTTTTCGCCAACTCTATTATTTTAGGAATTTCCGTATCATTTACGCCAGGAACCCAAACTGGAGCTATAAGCAAGTTTATCTTAGTGTTTAATGCAATGTGATGAGCTATTTCAACAATTTTTTGAATGTCAAACCATTCTGTGTCAGCCATTTCCTTAGATAATTTAGGGTCTAAAGCATCGATTGAGAGGTTTATACGGGTTAATCCAGCTTCAGAAAGCTCGTCTACGATTTTTTCGGTTAGAATTGAGCCATGTGTCTGCATCGAAATTGTTTCTACTCCTTCAATTTCTTTTAGACCAGATATGAGTTCAGCAAGTTTTGGATAAGTTATTGGGTCTCCCACGGTGTCTATGTGTGCTTCAAGGTGTTTTCTTCCTTTAAAAGCGGCGATGTTGTCAAATTCTTTGAGAAGATATTCAAAGGGCACTGTGTATTCTGTTTGGCGAATTTTAGATTTGGGGCCTGCGTTTGTAGAGCAGAAAATACAGGATAACGGACATGTGGATACTGGTCTTACTTGAAGGAGATTTGTTCCCCTATCAATTAACCCAAAGGCTATGCAACCTATTAATGGAACGGATTCTGTTATCTCGAAGAGTTCTTTTTTCACTTAGTAAGACACCATTAAAACTAGATATGTATAGGGCTTATAGAAAGCTATTTCTTTAGAAAATACTTAATATTCGAAACTTAAGGGCGATAAGGTTTGGTGGAAAGAAAGGATATTCTTCAGGAGCCTGTAAAACACATTAAAATAAACGGAGAACTCACTGTGGATCAGCTGATTCGACAATTTAGTAATTCGGGTTCCTTTGGAGCGGGTAGACTTTCTGCTGCTTGCAATATTTATGAGCGAATGCTGAGGGATGAAGAATGTACTGTGTTTTTGGCTTTGGCTGGAGCAGTTGTCCCCGCGGGAATGCGTTCACTTATTGCGGATTTAATTCGTGAAAGACTTATAGATGTTGTTGTAAGTACAGGAGCCAATATAGTTCATGATGCAATAGAAGCTGTCGGAGGGCATCATTATAAGGGACACTGGAAGGTAGATGATTATCTGCTCTATAAATACCATATATATCGCATCTATGACATTTTCGTGCCAGAAGAAGATTTCATAAAAATGGACCACAAGCTTGTAAAGATATATGACTCAATTGCAGCTGAAAACGAGGGAAAAAGCCTTTCTTCAAAAGATTTTACATGGGAACTAGGCAAAAGGCTTAACGATCCAGAATCTATCTTAAGAGTTGCTTACGAAACAAAAACACCAATTTTTCTGCCAGCAGTCCGCGATTCAGAGTTTGGATATGCTTATCTGCTTCATGCCTCGAGGAAAAACGTTAACAAATTGTTGAAAGTAGACGCGTTTAAAGACGTGTTAGAAATAACTGAAATTTGTAAACGGTCTCCCAAAATTGGTATGATTGTTATTGGCGGTGGAGTGCCAAGAAACACTGTTCAATCTGCTGCGCTTGCCTCTAAAAAAGGCTTAGATTATGCGGTAGTAATAACTATGGATCGGGCAGAAACTGGAGGCTTGTCTGGTTCCACATTAGCGGAAACTGTTAGCTGGGGAAAAGTAAAGGAGAAAGCAGATAAAATAATGGTTATTGGAGACGCCATGATTATTTTTCCCTTGATAGTAGCTTCTGTTATAGAAAGGCTAGGCGAAAAATTCGAAAGAACACCTTACATACAGCGAGAAAATCTTTTGGGTACATAGAGAGGGAAATAGATGGAAAAGGAAGGCTTTAGCCAAGAAAAGTTTTGCGGAAACTGCGACAACCATAACACCTACAATTATCCAGATCAAGTTTTTTGCACCCTACGTCTTTTACAAAACAAGAACCCTATAGTCGAAACCTTATGGCACTGCGCAGAATGGATTCCAAGTACTCAAGGATGTTATTGCGTTCAAGAGGCAAAGAAAAATAAAACCAAAAAATAGCTTTCGTATATTGGTAACAAGCGCTAAAGTTATTACTCAGCATCTTTTTCTAAAGTTTAATGTTATAGCCCGGTGGTGTAGTGGTCAAGCATGGAGGCCTCTGGAGCCTCTGACGAGAGTTCGAATCTCTCCCGGGCTACCATTATACCGTGGACAGGTCGAGATTTAAATTATCGGGATTTGCCTAAAAGCACAAGATCTAAAAAATGCTATAGTGAATGGAGTGGGATTTAAACCCAAATAAACCTAACAAATTATCGAGTTTTTATCATTAAAAGCATTATTTTTTCTTCAATTTCCAATAAACGTTACGACCGCGTCGCTCTCGAGTCAATCCAATTTCGTTTTCAAGTTGTCTAGCCCAAGTATAACATAGACGAGTTTGTTCGATTTCACCTTTCTTCTTAAGTTGCTCCCAAGTTAGTCCGTCCTTTTCTCCTTGCAATGCTTTTTCCACTTTTTCTCGAAATTCTGTGTATGCACGTCTTTTCATCTTTTCCTCCCAATGGCTCCTATACTCGACCAGATTTATTAGTTCTACTTTTTTCGATTTTGCACAATCTACGTAGTGTGTGGTGAATAAAGTTTCTTTCTAAACCCAGAGGTAAAGTTCTATCCACACGCAGCATAAGCGTTCTGGAACTCTAAGGCGCGCTATAACATGCAAAAAAGTGTCGAACTCTCGGGTGAATAGCTGAAATACTAGTAAAATCTAGCTGTTTTAATCTCAAAATCGCCAGTTTTGAACCGCAAACTGATAGTATGCGGAAAAGTTCGAACCTGCCGAGTTTGAAGCTACTCCATGCTACTTTAAATTCTTCTTTTAAGCTTGTTTTGGAGATATTTTCCAGAAATGGTAGAAAATGTTGCCTTTACACCGATATTTTAAACGGATATTTGAATCTATCCCGGGCTACCACTTCTATTGAGGCTTTTATGTCCGTTTTGCGTCTATTTTTAGGAAAGGACTCCTCTAAACTCGACACCTTGTTTCTTATAGTTTCTATTGTTTTGAGACCGGAATTTGCCGCTGTAACTATGTCTCTGAACTCCATAAGCGTGATCGTCAACGCTCTTCTGTTGAAAGGGGCAAAGATTTAGGCTGTATGGGCAAGAAGATAACTGGCAGATAAAAACGAAGTTAGTGGCGATGTCTTTGTTTCGCTTGCGCATACATGATCCAGAATTCCGAAGAGTTCTGTGAAAATTCACAAGGGGAACCCAAGGTGCCATACAATTATAGTTATTGATATTATAATTCCTAACCATTGTAATCCAAAACAAATACGTTTCTTTCACTTTATAAAGAGCCTACTTTTGAAAAGCATCAACGTGACTTTGGTAACATATACTACTTTGCTAGCATCAACTTCAAAAACATTTGCGAAAATTTTTCGTCTTTATGATTTCGCTGAAATCATAAAGGGATTTATTAAGACGACCTTAGCTTTTATACGAGGGGAACTAGTTGAGAGTTGCCTTCTTTGTTTGGGAATTCCCCCCAGCCATTGTGGGTGGACTGGGAACCTACGCTCAATACATCACTAAGGAGTTCATTTCTTTAGGCTGGGACGTCTGCGTCTACACCCTTAACCCCGGCAACCTAAAAACCAGGGAGGTTCTCGGCGGTGTTGAAATCCACAGACCCCTCATTGTGGAAGCGAGCAACATCTTTCCCATATTTGTGATGGATGACCTGAAAAGATGGGGCAAAAATATAAAGTTCTTTAATGATATGTTTGTTTACAACACCTTGTCAGCTGCAAAAATGATAAATAATGTCATCAAGAAAGAGAAATACGAATACAGTATAATTTCTATCAATGACTGGTTGAGCAGTATCGCGGGAATTATTTGCAAGAATGAATTAAAAATACCGGTTATATTCCACGTACACTCAACCGAATGGGGGAGGAGTGGCGGAAAAGGCTCTGCTATTGTGGGGCATTTGGAATCAATGATGGCTGAAAGAGCAGACGGCATCATAACGGTAAGTCATACTATGAAGAAGGACTTAACCAAACATGGATGGCCAGAGTCAAAGATACACGTAGTCTGGAACGGCGTTGACCCCGAAAGATACAGTCCTGAAATATGTAAACCAGATGATGTGCGGAAACTTAGGAAAAAACATAAGATAGCCCCAGATGAAAAAATGATACTTTTTATCGGTCGTCTGACTTGGGTAAAAGGAGTTAGAAATCTAGTTCAGGCAATGCCGCTTGTCTTAGTTGATTACCCCAAAACAAAATTAGTAATCCTTGGAAAGGGCGAGGAACAACGAGACATAATGGAACTGGCTGATCGACTTGGCATAAGCAAAAACGTAAAATGCCACTTTGAATTCGTGCCCGAAAAAGAACGAATATTATACTATGCAGCCTCAGATCTGTGCGTTTTTCCTTCAACTTATGAGCCTTTTGGCATAGTCAGTCTAGAAGCAATGTCCATGGAAAAGCCCATTGTGGTTGGAGCCAAAGGCGTAGTTGGATTTAAAGAACAAGTTTTGGCTACTGGCTCGGAGCAGAACGGTGTTCACGTGAATGGAGAGGATCCAGCGGACATTGCTTGGGGAATCAAAGAAATACTCAAAGATTCTTCCCGAGCGAGATGGTGGGGACGGAATGGACGGAAAAGAGTTTTGAAGTATTTCACTTGGAGAAAAGCCGCAGAGCAGACTCTCGAAATTTACCAAAGCTTCATCAGTGAAAGACCAAACTGAGCCTCAAGGTTTAAAAAGTTAACTAATCTCTCTTAGAGAATTCCATCACGATTTTCTTGATGTTATAGCTATTTGTAAAGCGTGATGTTTTTTCTTTTACTATTAGATATCTTTCAGATTGTTTAGCGCTAGATTAAAAACAACACACGAGCTCTATATCTATTATGAAAACGGTTACAGGAAGATGGATCATTGAAGAAAACTAAAATTATCTGCACAATTGGTCCTGCCAGCCTTCAAACGGAAATGCTGCAAAGAATGTATCAAGTAGGGATGAATGGTGCCAGAATAAACACTGCCTATGGGACTCTTGATCAATACAGGCTGATTGTGAATAATATTCGAGAAACAGCTGATATCCCAATAATAGTTGACATCAAAGGACCTGAAATCAGGCTTCGAGTTAGGCGAAAGAGAATCATTAAGAAGGACGACGTTGTAGAGATTGGCTTCAATCACGAGGAAATCAGTTTCAACCACAACTTCTACGATAAGATGAGTATCGGTGACGACGTCTACATTGACAACGGCAAGATTAGGACACGGGTTGTTGAAAAGAACAACGGGATACTGCGTTTATTGGTAACGAACGGCGGTGAAATAGACGATGGTAAAGGAGTCAATATTCCCAACAAACAACTTTCAGTTCCATCTCTCTCAAAGAAGGATCTAGAAATCATTGAGTTTGCAAAGGAATATGATGTTGAGTATATAGCTCTTTCCTTTACAAGAAGCGTTCAAGACGTGAAAAATTTAAAGTCTGAGGCTGAGGGTTTTAAGGGGGCAATCATTGCCAAGATTGAAAATTTTGAAGGCGTTAAGAACTTCGAAGAAATCTTAGATGCCGTAGAATGCATCATGATAGCTAGAGGCGACTTAGGTGTTGAAATAGAACCTGAAAGAGTTCCGTTGGTTCAGAAATCGATAATCAGACTATGTAATCAAGTAGGCAAAACCGTTGTGACCGCTACAGAGATGCTCGAATCCATGATGTATCAGCCAACCCCAACTAGAGCCGAAGTTAGTGACGTGGCCAACGCAATACTGGATGGAACAGACGCAGTGATGCTTTCAGGGGAAACATCGATAGGTAAGTATCCGGTAGAATCTATTTCGATGATGTCTAGAATAGCAAGAGAAACCGAAACAGCGGTAGAGAGTCACGTTGAAGATGGAAAGTTCATCAATATCTCGGATACCGTGAGCAAAGCCATTCAAAGGATATGCCAAAACATGCCTGTTGATAAAATCGTCACCTTGACTAGATCGGGATACACAGCACAAATGATAGCAAGACTCAGGATTGCACAACCAATAATTGCGGTTACACCAGAGAAAAGAGTTAAGAAACAACTTGAGTTAGTTTTCGGCGTATATCCTGTACACATAGATTATCGTAACGAGAAAGATCGAATACTAGCCGTCGCAAACAAACTTCACTCCATGAACCTCATAAGCGATGAAGATACTGTGCTGTTTACTGCCGCCTTTAGAACAGTTGTGAAGCACGCAAGTAACCTAATCGAAATACACAACATTAAAGAGCTTATGGATTACACGGCAGCGTGAGTGTTGCCTAACCATTCGACCATAATAAAGAAGTGGAGAATTTAGATTCCGTCATCAATCTCTTGATCCGTTCAGCTATTTCTAAAGCGTTTTTAAAGGGTCGTTGGCACAGATTTCTTCCAAATACCAGCCCAGTCGCTCCTGCTTCAAAAGAGATTCTGACCTTTTCTAAGAGTTCCCTGTCCCCCATTATTTTCTCCTCCAAAAACTAACACTATCGTTCTTCCTGCAGACTTTACGACTTTCTCAAGGGCTTCCTTTGTATTTAGCCGGAGCGACTTGTACGACTCTGGATACAGTTGACTTTTCTCTTTATCGTATTCTGGTATGTTGACTTTCACCATGTCAGCGCCTAGTTCGTTGGCCACTCGTGTTGCATAGTCAACAGCGTAGAGGCTGTCCCTACCACCTTTGGCTTCGATGGCCTCACCCCTCGGATAAGCCCAAACGATAGGGGGCATACCAAACCTTTGGGCATCTTCTCTTATCTTGGCGAATTGAATGAAATCTTCTTTTAAGCATAATGAAAAACATCTCCCAAAGTTATCTGGTTTCCCCCTGATACTTTATTCTTTCTGGTCGGTTAATGATGTTGAATAGTTTTAGTAATCACTAGAAGAGCGAAAAGAATTAAGAAAGTTTCAATCATTTATGAGCGGTTGATTTCGGTCAAGAGGTTTTGGGAAATGTTTAGAGATCCCATTTGTGGAATGTCTTTGGATGAGAAGGAAACAGAATTCAAGACGCAAGTGAGGGGAAGAACGTATTACTTCTGTAGTGAATACTGTAAACATACTTTTTCAGAAGAAAAGAGAATAGCATATTTCTCAATGGAAATCGGGTTGACTGACGATATTCCCACCTATAGTGGAGGTTTGGGAGTCCTCGCGGGCGACACAATAAGGTCCAGCGCCGACTTGAAAATACCATTAGTTGTAGTTTCGCTCATCAGCAGAAAAGGATACCTGAAACAGGAGATCACCAAAGAGGGGAAACAGATTGAACACCCAGTTGAGTGGACACCATCCAAATTCATGAATGAACTGCCAACCCAAGTAAGGGTACAAATTCAAGGCAGAGAAGTGGAAATAAAAGCTTGGCTCTACGATCACCAAAGTTTGACAGGGGGAATCGTCCCCATTCTATTTCTCGACACCGATGTCGAAGGCAACACCCCTGAGGATAGAGAAATTACTTCTTTCTTGTACGGAGGCGACGAGAGATATAGGTTGAAACAGGAAATCGTCTTGGGAATCGGTGGGATAAAAATGCTTGAAGCAGCTGGCTTTAAAATTAGAAAATATCATATGAATGAAGGACATCCAAGTCTCCTAACTCTGGAGTTGCTACGAAAAAACGATATGAATCCAGATAAGGTTAGAGACCTCTGCATATTTACTACCCACACTCCGGTTGAAGCGGGACACGACAAGTTTCCATATGATGTGGTTCAGGAGATATTGGGGGAAATAATTCCTCTGAAAACTCTGAAGAAATTTGGTGGTCAAGATAGGTTGAATATGACACGTCTTGCCCTTAATTTGAGTAAATACGTGAATGGGGTCACTAAAAGACACAAGGACTTCTCAAGGAAGCTGTTTCCAGGATATCATATTTCAGCAATAACTAATGGTGTCCATTCGTTCACTTGGACCTGTGATAGCTTCAGAAAATTATACGATAAGTATTTACCCGGATGGGCAAATGAGCCAGAGTTGTTAGTTAGAGTTGACGGAATTCCAGATGAAGAGATCTGGCAGGCGCACATAGAAGCAAAAGAAAAACTTCTAGATTTTGTTTATAAAAAAACCGACGTTAATCTGGATCGAGATGTTTTGACTCTGGGTTTTGCTCGAAGGGCAACTGCATACAAAAGACCGGATTTGTTGTTTTCGGATGTGGGAAAACTCAAAGAAATCAACAGCAAGGGACGAATACAGGTAATTTTTGCAGGCAAGGCGCATCCTAAGGATCTGTCGGGAAAGCAGCTGATTGAGGAAATTTACGGCTACATCGAAAAGCTGAGGAACGTGATGAAAATTGTTTACTTGGAAGATTATGATATGCAAATGGCAGCTAAGCTTACTTCTGGTGTGGATGTTTGGTTGAATACTCCTTTACCGCCGTTGGAAGCCTCTGGAACGAGCGGAATGAAGGCAGCACACAACGGCGTGATAAACTTCAGCGTCTTAGACGGCTGGTGGGTCGAAGGCTGGATTGAGGGTGTTACCGGCTGGGCTATAGGGCCGCATCCAAGCGAGCAGCTCTCAACCGAAGAGACTAAAATCAGAGAGTTAGATGATTTATACAATAAGTTAGAATACATAATTATTCCAATGTTCTATCAGAAAAGAGACGAGTGGATAAAAATGATGGAGAATTCCATAGGAAAGATCGCCTACTATTTCAACAGCCACAGAATGATGCGCAGATACGTCACTGAAGCTTACCTGTAGATTTTGTTCCATTAATTATAAAGAGGATCCTCTTTTGGCAGGGGGTTGTTTCTGCTGGTTTCTTTCTGGTGGCCACGTTGTTGAATTACTGGCCTCCTGTTCTGCAATGTCTCTTGATGACTTCCCTGATGATTGCGCTCATTTACTGCGCCTATAGACTCCCAGCTAATTAGGCAAGGCGTGGAACGAAACCCCTGCGTAGACCATTGTTTTTTGGAGTAATTAGCATGTTTGGCACAGTCGCTGGTGCTTTAATTTTCGGTGTTCTACCACACTTCACAGGGTTTCCATTGTTTCCCATAATCGTGATGTTTCTGGGAGTCTTGTTAGTCTTTGGCATGACGAGATTTCTCCGACAATACGATTGGAAGCAGGCAAACGACCTACACAGATTTGGCCTTGCAGCCGGAGCGCTAACTCCCCTCATCGTGTTTACTCCTTTGCAGGAACTCGACCAGACCAGAACCGACAATTCAATGGGGATGGGTCTGGTCGGTTTAGCCTTTCTGATCGGGCTTGTTTGGTTGGGATGGCAAATCAGAAAGCGAACACAAGCTATGAGGAAAACCGATGGAGACCACAATAGAAGTCGGTGTAGGCTGTTTTATTTCGTTTCCCATAGTCTTACACCTCATCACTTTACAAGGTTGTCTTAACACTTTTTCGACTTATTTTCCAGAAACTTTCTTGGAATCCTAAAACTTTATATTAACAATACCTGCAACTAAGTATGGACTATAAATACTTGTCCATCCTAGGCTCGTAGAGATACCAATTAGCGAAGAGAATGTAAGGTTCCTATGTGGTGACTGATTTAACTTGTCGTTCGAGATACAAGAACTACCGGACATTGTAAGAGTAGTTGTCTTGTTAAGCTTTAGGGAAGAAGATCGCCTTACAAAATCTCTGCTTAAGAAAAAGGTAGAGGAATATTTAGCGAACGGTGCTTTTATCATTATCAGAATGGACGATCTTGATGAAGCGTTGGAAGAGATGGTGTCTGAAGGCCTTTTAGCCAAACATGACGGCAACTTCGAACTGACACGTCAAGGTATTCGGTTGAGTAAGGAATGGAAGAATTTGTTGATAAAAAGAGACCCTGTGCTTGAAGTAGTGGCTGGATTGACCGACGGCTCCATCACAGGTCTTATTGTTATTCTCTCCACTTTCTTAGCTGGTTTACATATAGACATGGCGTTATTTGCCGCGATCCTAAGTTTAGCAGCGGTGTCTATAACAAATTTCTCAAGCTTTATGCTGGGTGGAAAAACTGAAGACATGGCAAACATCCTCACTCTTAAGGCTTTAATAGACCATAGTCTAAGTGACATTCCCGATAAAAAGGAACGAATGATGTCATTAAGACTTGCTAAACATTTGTTCACAATTCTAAGAAGAGACATAACTAGATCAAATCTCTTGTCGGCTTCACTCTGCGGTGTTACCACCTTTCTGGCAGGCATCATACCACTAATTGCTTTCTTAAGCCTACCAAAACCCCTCAACATCATCGTATCACTCGGCACAATCGGAGTTATGACAACCGTCTTCCTTGTCCGTTATCGCGCTAAAAAAGCGCAAGTATCTTGGAAAGTAATCCTTCCGGAGACGGTAGTAATTATTGCAATAGCAACCATTATTTCATTGATAATTGGCAGCGGCTTGTGAAACAGAATTTTAGTATGACTTACAATATTGTTAGCGCCGGGGAAGGGATTTCAACACCAATTTACCAGTAAAACGGTGCTTTAATATCCATGTACTTATCGCTTATGTTTGGGCATATGCATATCTATTTCTCGCAGTATTCTTGCCAGCAATTTTGGTTCAATTCTGAAGCCTTTACTTACAAGCGCCAGCACTATTTCTTTTGCTTCAGCCTTATCTAGTAATTCTTCCCTCAAGGCTTTCATAATTACATAAAACGTTCCCTTAACCTTCAGACCCAATGTTTCAGCGAATGCCCTTCCACTAGATTCATCCATCAACAGCAACACGCTTGCTTTACGCGCCAATATTATCACTTGAGCCTCTCCTAAATGGATTTCGAAGGCATGTTCCATCATCTTTTCGCAAAGTTTAATCTCTCTTTCACTCAGCTTTGAGATTTTTATCCAACCCTGTTCAATGCACTCCTTTATGGCAAGGACATCGCTAAACCCCTCTTTTAATCCTTTCTCGACAGCTTCTCTGTAAACCTCTTCCGGAATAATCACTTCACCAAAAAGTTTCTGGAGCAATGTGATTCTGCCTACTTTTGAGAGCCATATTAGCGGGCTTGTGTTGGAGACTATGGGCAAAGGAGTGTTCCTCTCTTAAGCCTTCAGGTCCTCTTCTAAATCATGCTCTGAGTATTGAATTAGTATTCCTTTCTCGGTCAGAATCTTGTAGAAGTTCCACAGCGATACTCCTGCAAGATGAGCTGCTTTCCAGCCAGTAATTTGTCCTCTACGGTATAGCTCAACGGCGTGGTCTAGGTTCTTTTCTTTGATGCCGCGTTCTAGAATCTCGCGTATCAAGGCTGATCTATCCTTTCCTTCCTTATTCGCTAATTCACGAAGTTTCTTTATGGTTTCACGGGGCAATCTTAGGCTGATCGTTTCGGACAAGGAAACCACCGTGATACGACATATATCAATCGTATTATATAAATCCTGCTACCACGCGGTTATCTCCCCAGTGAAAGAAGTCACCAACGACGGTCATCTTTTTGAATTACCGGATATGCATAAACAAAGGTTCTTGTCAAAAATATCCTAAAAATGAGCGCTAACAAGTGGAACGGCGCCGGGGATTAGATCCAAACCTTGGTTTAAATCCTTGTTTTTTACACGCGCGCATTTGAGTTGGCAGACAATGCATAGCACCGTGGCAGCGATTCCTAGGGTCTTTGCCAATGGTTATGCGCTTACATTTGACTCCCCAGAGACACCGATCTTGTCGGCAATTCTTGATCCCTTCACAGTTTTTGTATTTCATCGAATGCTTTGTTTTTTTGGCTGATATGGGAAATATTAGTTCCCTCATTTCATCATTTTTTCTTTCTCGTAAACTTCCTTTTCCGTTGCTTCGCGGCCTTGGCCTCGCGGCGTCTCCTAGACTTCTTAGACTTCGCCAAACAGCTTCACTCTTCATGTATTCATTTTTCTTTGGTGATCCACATTTTTATGGCTTCTTCAACGGCTCTAGACAGGTCGCCTTTTTTCCCACCGAATATCTCGATAACCTTCAGCCTAAGCTTCTTTTCCAGTTCATCTGGGATGTCTACACAGATTCGGCCCATTTCAATCACCAAACTTTTTTAATTTTTTACACGATTCGCACGTGCTAGATGTTTTTCCAATAAGCAAATTGCCAGATGCCACGTATTCCCTTCATTTTTGTTATCATATTTTTCACCTCAATTTGCTTATCCGCATAGTACATTATGTGCTTAGTCACTTATAAAGTTATTGATTTAAGCGCTTAAGTGTTAAAATTCTCACTCACCTTCTACAAGGCTATTATTAAGACGCTGGTGGTAGCGCAAAGTATACCTTTGTTTGGTGCACGTTCTTTATGTATTTGTTCTCCTGTATTTTTTTCTCATCTTAGATCCTCCAAAATGGAGCTTTTCTGGCTGCAAGAAACCCAAAACCGGAAATTTAAATCGATACTTGAACCTACTCCGGGCTACAACAAAACTGCAATTTATGCAATTACTTTGATCATTAACGTTTAAGAATTGAATTATTAGCTGTTTTAGCGTGCGCTACTCGGCTACTCTTTCCTAAATTCCTTTTGAAGTGAAAGTTCAAGCCAAATGCCATCGTCTATGAATCCATACTTTCGATAGAATTTGGCCGCGTCCTCAAAAATTGTGTCTACATGCATTTCATTTGCACCTCTTCTCCTTGCTTGCTTTACTGCTTCATCTAATAAGCTGAAACCGATTCCTTTACGACGACATCCTTCTTTCACCAAAAGGAAATTCACGTGGCAATTTAGAGAACCAAGCAAAATATCTGAGTAAAAAATCAAATGCAATACTCCTGCGATTTCGCCATTAATTTCAGAAACCAAAATTAAGTGATTCTTATCTTCCAAAGCCTTAAGAATCGTTTTAACTCTTTCTCGTTGCCATGTTGGCCATTGCCCCTTTGTCCATTCGTAAATCATATCTTCAATTATCTTTGCGTCTTCTTTCCTTGCTAAACGAGTCCTAGGCCTCTGCATATTAAGAACATAACTTCTTTAATTTTTATGACTTGTGGAAGAATCTTCGGTCGATTTTGCTTGACCATCTTTTGCTTTAGTTGCATACTACATAAAGATTGTAGTATTGGAAGTATACCATGTACATTTCTGACAGATCCTTGAGTCTGAAAACCGATATTTTAAACTGATATTTGAATACAACCCCGATCCACAAAATTTCTTTTCGTGAAAAGTTGTGTTTAGTAAATTTTTCATTTTATTAAGATGGCTTGTTTTAATCCTTTGAAATGTTTGTCCCCCGTAACCACCTTCGCTTTTGCGACTTGCGCAGTTGCTAGTGTTATGGAGTCAGCCATTCCCCATCCCTTCACCTTTGCTTTCATGGCGGCATTTATTTCTCCAGCCGTTACAGCAATATCCTTGGTCAAGTTTACGATGGCAGTTAAGGACATGATGAAAAGCAGGTCCTCATCAAAATATGGCCAACCTTCACGAGTATACTTTTCTCTGAGTTCAGCAACCGTAATAGTAGCTGTCGCTGCTTTGCCTCCTTCAATAAATCCTCTAGCTCTCTTTCCCGCTTCAGAACCCCGAAAATACTCTATCCAGGCGTAACTGTCAACAACATATTCATAACTCATGGAAGGCTGCCTCGTCTTCGGAAGTGAAGGGCTTCATCTCTGGATGAGCCCCAAACTTTGATTTTGGGATCCCTCTGACTTTGCGGATCAGAGCTCTAATAGCCTCATCCAAACTCTTGGCGCCAAACTCAGCCTTTAACTCTTCTAGGGCCTGCAAGGTAGTTTTCTTAACCTCAACAGTGGTCTTCGACATTTTTTATACCATAGCTATAGACTATAGACAAACATAAAAACTTTGCTGCTAAACCTTATGTAGATTCGATAATTAAACCAGTATTTTATATTTATTAACATGGTACAACAACAATTTTGACTACGAGCTCTAAGCTCGAGGAAACGAGAAATTTAGACGGGAACAGTCATCTACCCCTGGCTACCAAGCTTTCTTCATAAAAGAACCATATAAATTTTTGAAAGAACTTAGAGCCGAAGAAAAGAAACGGATAGTTAGTAAGCTTACTCAGCTTGAAGATTTTCCAGCAATCAGACTTGACATCGTTAAGATTGCTGGCGAAGAAAACACTTCAGACTACGCATAGGCAATTACAGAGTACTCCTCAAAATCTATGAACAAGAGAAATTAATAGTTATTGTAAAAATAGACACCAGAAAAAGAATCTATTATTAAATTTACCTAATCTGTAAACCTCGCTTCCAATTTCACGGTATTAAGAAAACGGAAATTTTGAACAGAATTTCACGGTAAACCGGACTATCAACTATACACTTTTGACATATTATTTTAGGAAGAATAGCACAGAAAGCTTGTCAATCCAATGATTAAAAACGGTGATCCGAAATCTCTTTATAAAGCGTCTTGTTCCTAAGGGTTATAGAAAAACATGAACAAAAAAGAAATTTTTCTTATTTTCTTCTCTGCCGTATGCATTAGCTTGATAGTTATCAATCTTTTTTATTGGTATGTTGAGCAGATGACGGAGCAGAAGTTTCAATTATATGTTGAAAAGCTTGAAAGTAAAGGTATCACTGTTGAGGAAAAATCGTTGCAGGGCTTTCATGACCAAGAGATATATACCTCTATTTTCTGGAACGATTTCGGCATGGAAATAGAAATCTTACAAGTAGACCACGTATACTATGATCGAGGGAAACGTATTCTCTATTTCATACGTTCTACTCCAAAGAGCCGGAATTAAAGTAGAAGCTTTCAGTTATAAATGGAAAATAATGGACCTATTCACTTGGAAATCAGTTTCCCGTATATAGAAATTAACGAAAAACAAATTGGATCTCATTTCTAAATATTTTGAAAAACTTTGCATTTAAGGCCTTCACTAAAATATTAAATTTCTAAGTTTTGTAAGTAATAATGGTTGAGTATGCCTTTCACTCCTTTCCATTTCGGTCCAAGTTTAGGGCTAGGTCTTCCTTTGAGGAAGTATCTTCATGTGCCAACATTTTTGTTGGCCAGCGTTATCGTTGACATAGAACCTTTCTTGGTGCTTGTATTTGGGTTAAGATATCCCCTGCATGGATACCTTCATACATTTTTATTGGCTATACCCATAGGCTTTATCCTTGGCTATTTTATGTTTCTTCTGGAAGAATTTTTCCAACCACTTTACAAGGTATTCCTATTGGAAACAAGTAACAGTTTAAGTTTGAAATCGTTCATTTTTGCAGGTGGTCTTGGAACTGGCCTGCACATCCTGCTTGATACCCCACTTTACACTGACATAACCCCCTTCTATCCTATAACAGCAAATCCATTCTACAATCCCGCTCTTACACTAGAAATCTACAGTCTATGCGTCTGGACGGGAGCGTTAGGAATAATATACTACCTAGCTTTGTTAGGTCTTTCAACATACAGAAAATTTTCAAAAGGAGATAAATCATAGGTAAAATGGTGTAATTTAACTTGTTTAATGACAGGGCTGTTTCAGGTACTAATGATTAATAAATAAGAAGGCGTTACAATTTATTTTGAGGAACACCGAGGGTTTTGAATTTGAAGAGTATGAGATCTTCCAGAGTAGATAGTTTTATATCTAAACCAATAATCGTTTCACCTTTTTCTCCCATATCAGAAGTTATGGGCATCCTTCAACAGAATAATATCTACGAAGTTTTCATCCAAGAAGGAGACAAAGTTAGCACGATTACCATGAGAGAGATACTAAAGGCCTCAGACATCAGTATGCGAGCTTCTTCACTTATGTTCTACGTTCCTAAACTTTCACCCGATGATACTATTGGAAAAGCCGCAAGATTCATGAACGATTACAGGTTGAGAGCCTTACCCATAGTTAAGGACGGAGACGTAGAGGGGATAGTCAGCACTCAATCTTTATGTCGGGCACTTGTCTCGATGAAAATGTTGAGGGGCATTGCAATAAGTAAGATTATGACGAGAAAACTGCTGACCATAGATAAGAAGGAATCCGTATCAAAGGCTCGTAGCCTGATGCTTAAGAATGGAGTAGATCATCTGCCTGTCTTAGATTCTGGTTTGCTCTGTGGGATTCTGCTTTCAAGCCATATTGTTCTATCCATGTTTCCTAGGGAAGGACTGGAAAGAGGAGCCTTTGTTAGCAAGCCATCAAGCCATTTAGACATTAAGGTTTCTGGGCTGATGGATTCAGACGTTTTAGTATGTGATCCAAAAGAAAAAGTGTTGAGTGTTTTAAAAAGAATGCTTACACAAGAGAAAACCTATTATGTAATTCATCATTGGGATGAGATTCAAGGCATAGTGACTTACAGAGACTTCGTTTTTTTCCTAGCTGAACCCGAGAAGCTAGACATTCCTGCATATATAGTAGGGTTGCCAGACGATCCCTTTGATGCTCAGTTAGCTAAGATAAAGTTTATGCGAAACGCTAAAGCCTTACGTAGATCCTTTCCGAAAATAGAAGAGATACGTTCCACCATCAAGACAAAAGATATTTCAGACAATAAACGTAGATACGAAGTTAACGTCTTGATAAAAGCCGCAGGGAAGCTCCACAGTTATTCAGAAGAAGGTTGGGATCTCCCCTCAATATTCGACTTAATCACAGAAAAAATGAGAAGACTTCTAACCAAAAAACGTAAGAAATGGAAAAGAAAAAGAAAAAAGTTTCCTAAGATAATTTAATAGTCAAATTACATTCACAATGTATCATTGGTATTTAGAGTAGATTAGGCTGCCGAAACTTTCTAGGTTTTTAGAAGATACACATGAGTAAAGTTTATAGGTTTCTTTGTTTTTCTCGATTAAAACTTGAGTGGAAGGCGATAGGAAAACGAAGTTAAAAAAAGCCTCATCGACTGAAAAATATGTAAAGTGTATAAGAAAAACACTGTTAACAGAAATTCGGCTCGGTTCTTTGGAGGATAGTATATGCAAGATGTTTTAATATTAATCGTAATAAGCTACGCTGTTTCTTTAGGATTAGGTTATCTTTTGGAAAAATATTTAAAAATACCTTGGATGTTTGCAGCTTTATTTTTTGGATTGGCATTTTCTGCAACAAACATGTTTAGAACAACTATAGAAAGCGAGATTTTTAAAACACTAGAAAGGTTGGGAATGTACTTTCTTCTTTTCATAATAGGCTTCAATTTAGACCTAAGAAAAATGGGTAAACTAAAAAAATACATTTTCTTGGGCGCTATTACAATAATTTTATTTGAAGGCTTGTTAGGAAGCTTTTCACTATACTTTTTGTTTCCATCCCACGTCAGAAATTCTTTTTTAATAGCTTTAATTACAGCCCTCTCTTTTGCAACAGTAGGTGAAGCAATTCTTCTGCCCATTCTTGCCGAATTTAAAATTCTAAAAACAACTTTTGGGCAACTCACACTTGGAATTGGAACATTAGACGATATCATCGAAGTTATAATGCTTGCTGCTGTAGCTATTCTGCCAGGCGTCATACCTATAGAACAAGTAGCAGTCATACCCGATCCATTATCTATCCTTTTAGGATTAATTTGCCTTCTTTTAATAACCTTTATACTTACGAAACTTGGACGAAAGATTCGAAAAACTCTAGAAAATAATCATCCTCCTGCCTATGTATTCGCCCTTCTCACGATGTTCATATGTTTTTCTTTTATCACCCTAGGAGGTTGTGTATACGAGAGTTTAGCTGCTGTAGGTGCAATTTTTGGAGGAATAGTGTTAAGAAACCTTTTGCCCAAGGAACGGTTATATCAAAATGAAAGGGCCGTGGAGTTTTTGGGTTATATTTTCCTTTCTCCCATTTTCTTTTTAAGTGTTGGAGCATCAGTTTCTATAGAGAACCTTTTAGTTTCTCCTTTAATAATTGGTCTTCTATTACTTGTAGCCAATACTTCCAAGTATGTGGCATCGTTCTTATTGTTTAGAAAATTGCTTGGAGTAAAATATTCCTTACTTCTTGGAGTAGGATTAGGAATAAGATTTAGCACAAGTCTAATTGTTCAATTTATTCTTTATAAATCTGGATTTATTACCTTAACATTATATTCGGCTCTAGTTGCAACTGCAATAGTCTTAAAACCTGTTGTAGTAGGCATATACTCTTGGGGCTTATCAAAAGAGAAACCACCATAATACTTCACAACGTGAAAATCTCCTAGTTGCCTTTCAACTAAATTTAAAAATACATTAGGCAAGAATTTTACGTTAAGTTTATAAATGGGAGATATAGATTTGAGACGGTTTAAATTGAAGCTACCTTAAGGAGAGAGAAGTATATGGAATGGTTCCTAATCACTCCATTAGCTGGTTTAGCCTCTATTGCGTTAGCCGCATACCTATATCATTACGTAATCAGCCAAGAAAGCGGTACCAAAAAAATGCGAGACATTGCAAGCGCAATAAAAGAGGGAGCCACGGCGTACTTAAGAATACAGAACTTAACTTTGACCGTTTTTGTTCTAGTGATGGCAACGGTTTTAGGCATACTCTTTTCCTTCACAAAAAGCGTTCCCCACGGAATAAGCATTACTGTATCTTATCTTTTTGGCTCCTTGTGCACAGGGGTGGCTGCATATGTGGGAATGATGGCAGCCGTTGAAGCAAACGTTAGAACAGCTAACGCAGCAAGACATGGACTAAAAAAGGCTTTTCCAATAGCCTTTTATGGTGGAGCAGTTATGGGACTATCAATAGTTGGTTTAGCTCTTCTCGGCATAAGCTTGCTATTCTACATTTACAATGTTGTCCTAAACTGGACTGCAGTTGATGCCTCTAATATTGTCTTAGGCTTTAGTTTTGGAGCTAGCGCCCTAGCTCTTTTCGCTAAAGCTGGGGGAGGTATATATACAAAAACAGCCGACATAAGTGCTGATCTTGTTGGAAAAGTAGAGCTTGGTATTCCTGAAGATGATCCAAGAAATCCTGCTGTAATCGCAGATAATGTTGGAGATAATGTGGGCGACGTAGCAGGAATGGGAGCTGACCTAATTGACTCTTATATTGCAAGTATTATAGCTGCCATGCTAATCAGTTCAGAAATCGGTGAAAGCCTTTTGACAACGTTACCACTTATGATAGCAGCCGTCGGGCTATTTGCTTCAATATTAGGCGCCTTATTTGTTAAACAAAGCATAAAGAGAAATCCCGGAGCTGCACTTAATAGGGGAACCTTTTCAACATGCTTTATCTTTGTGATTTTGCTTTTCATTGTTACATATTACTCTGGATTAGAAGGGGGAAAATGGCTAGGTGTTTTCTTGCCTACAGTTGCCGGACTGATTGCAGGCGTAATAATTGGAGTTACAACAGACTATTTCACTTCAATAGACAGGCAACCAGCGCAAAAGGTGGCTGAGGCCTCGACAACAGGAACTGCTATAAACATTTTGACAGGCTTCTCTTATGGAATAGTGAGCATCGTTCCGCCTATAATTGGCATAGGTGCAGCGACCCTTGCTGCTTGGTATCTTGCAGATGCATTCGGCGTGAATTCCTTTTATGGAATTGCCATTTCAGCTGTAGGAATGCTTTCCATTGTTGGAATGATTATATCTGCAGATGCTTATGGACCCATATCAGATAACGCGAAGGGAATAGCTGAACAGTCTGGTTTAGGTGAAGAGGTTATTGAAGTTGCAGACAGACTGGATGCAGCGGGCAACACTTCGAAAGCTATTACAAAAGGTTTCGCCATAGGTGCAGCAGCATTAACAGTTCTTGCCCTCTTTGCAGCTTACGCTCACCTTGTCGACATCCACACTTTGGATTTAATGCAACCAGAAGTGGTTGTAGGAATTTTTCTTGGCGCCATGATGCCTCCACTGCTTTCTGCACTTCTTATACTTGCGGTTGGAAGAAATGGTGAAAGAATGGTTGAAGAAGTAAGACGCCAGTTCAAAGAGATTCCTGGATTAATGGAGGGAAAAGCGAAACCAGACTATGCAAAATGCGTAGACATCGCAACAAAAGGCGCTATTAAGGAGCTCATGTTGCCATGTTCTTTAGCAATAATTGCACCAATTTTGACCATGATATTTTTAGGGAAAGAGGCGCTTGCAGGCTTCCTTATGGGAAGCATTGTCACCGGAATAATCTTCGCTCTGCTAATGGCTAACTCTGGAGGACTTTGGGACAACGCTAAAAAATACATCGAGGCTGGAGCGTATGGCGGTAAAGGTTCAGAGGCTCATAAAGCAGCTGTTACAGGAGATACTGTAGGAGACCCTTTCAAGGATACAGCAGGGCCCTCATTAAATACCATGATTACGGTAATGTCTCTAGTAGCTGAAGTATTTGCTCCGTTAATAATATTATTGGCAATTATTTGATCTCATTTTTCCATATTTTTTAACATTTTTATTTTCTAGAAAAACCAAGAAGAACAGAGAATCTTATAAATGGGATACTCCATGTGTAATTCTAATACTCAATTATTGAGAGGGTGCTGGAAACGGCGAAGTCTTGGCATGCTATGGAAATCGAAGAGGTTATGGAGAAGCTTAAGGTTAACCAAAAAGGGTTAACTGGCAAAGAAGCATCCGACAGGCTTCAAAAGTATGGATATAACGAACTAGTAGAGAAAAGGCGAATAACACCTCTTCAGATATTTTTCAACCAATTTAAGGATATTTTTGTAATCATGCTTTTAGTCGCCATTGCGCTATCCTTCTTTATTGGGTGGTATAAAAGCGCGGCTGCTGGGCATAATGGCGCGCTTGAGGAATATGTTGATGCAATAACCATTGGAGCCATAGTGGCCTTAAACGCCATAGTAGGTTTTGTTCAGGAATATCGTTCAGAAAAAGCCATAGAGGCCATGAAAAAACTTGCAGCACCTCGGGCCAGAGTTTTACGTGAAGGAAAAGAGATTATTATTCCTGCAAAAGAGGTTGTACCTGGCGACATAATTCTTATAGAAGCTGGAGACCGTATACCTGCAGATGCACGTCTTATCGAAATTGTGGAGTTAAAGACTGAGGAGGCTGCCTTGACAGGTGAATCCACGCCTGTGAACAAAAGTATTGATGTAGTGGACGAGAAAACACCTGTAGCCGATAGAAAAAACATGGTTTTTATGGGAACTCACACAACTTATGGAAGAGGCAAAGCTGTTGTAGTAGCTACTGGAATGAACACCGAGTTTGGTAAAATTGCCGAGATGGTGCAAGCCGTAGAAGAGGAAGAAACACCTCTTAAACAGAAGTTGGAACGGTTCGCAAAGAGGTTGGGAATGATCATTGTAGTAGTGTCTGCAATTGTTTTTGTTCTCGAGATCTTTCGAGAGGGCACTCATCTTGAAAATGTTGTTGACATGTTTATGACCGCTGTGGCTTTGGCTGTCTCCGCTGTTCCAGAAGGCTTACCAGCCGTGGTAACGGTTTCTCTCGCCTTAGGTGCAAGAGAACTTGCAAAAAGAAACGCTATCCTTAGAAGACTAGCCTCAGCGGAAACATTAGGTGCCACCACAGTCATCTGCTCTGACAAAACAGGTACACTAACTAAAGGAGAGATGACTGTTAGGAAAATCTATGTAGGTGGTAAATTTATAGATGTTACCGGCGTGGGATACGAAGCTAAGGGAGAATTTTTGCTGGATGGAAAACCTATAGAGCCTAAAAATAATCATGATTTACCTTTACTCCTTCAAGCATCTACATTATGCACGAATGCCCAATATGATGGCAAAGACATTGTTGGAGACACAACAGAAGGTGCGTTAATAGTTGCAGCTGCCAAAGCGGGGATGAATAAGGAAAATTTGGAGAAAGAATATCCACGTATTCATGAGGTACCCTTCACCTCTGAAAGAAAACGTATGACAACCGTTCATAAATTATCTAAGGATAAACTTTTCGTTTACGCAAAAGGTGCACCCGAAGTAATTCTTGAAAGGTGTACACACCTAATAGTCGAAGGTGAAATTCAAAGGTTAAGCGAAAGAAAAAAGAAGGAAATTCTCAGTGTAAACGAGAAGATGGCAAGCGAAGCTCTTCGTGTTTTAGGTATAGCCTATAAAGAAATTCTCCATTCTGTTAAAAAATTTGATGAGGACGATTTGGAGTCCAGTCTTGTTTTTGTAGGTTTAGTGGGTATGATTGACCCGCCGAGAGAAGAAGCCAAGATAGCGGTTAAAAAGTGTGAGGAAGCTGGAATAAAGACGGTTATGATAACTGGTGACCACAAGCTAACGGCCGTATCGATAGCCAAAGAGCTTGGTATGCTAAAAAGCGATATTGTTCTTTCTGGCGTTGAGCTTGATGCTCTGGGCGAAGAAGAATTTGAAAAGATAGTGGAAAAAGTTTCAGTTTACGCAAGAGTTTCCCCAGAACACAAAATCCGAATAGTTAAAGCCTTGAAAAAGAAAGGTCACATCGTAGCAATGACTGGCGATGGCGTAAATGATGCTCCAGCTCTTAAACAAGCAGATATCGGAGTTGCTATGGGAATAACCGGCACAGACGTCACACGAGAAGCAGCGGACATTGTTTTGGCTGACGACAACTTCGCAACAATCGTTAATGCAGTAGAGGGCGGTAGAACGATCTATGACAATATCCGTAAATTCTCCTTTTTCCTAATGAGATGTAACTTCGACGAACTTGCCCTTATAGGAACCTTTGCACTGCTAGGTTTAGAGCTTCCTTTAACTGCCGGCATGATTCTGTGGTTAAACCTAGTTACAGATGGAGGACCTGCACTCGCTTTAACTATGGACCCTCCAGAAAAGGATGTTATGAAAAGACCGCCACGCAATCCGAATGAGGGAGTATTACATGGAAGGCTGGCTTCAATAATAGCCACTTTCTCACTACAGTTTATTTTGACAGGAGGATTATTCTACTGGCAATACTATCTACTCCCTGGTCCGTTAACACCAGAGAAGCTGGCGCAAGCTAGAACTATGGCATTCGTGCGAGCAACGTTACAAGAGTTATTTGTTGTTTGGAATTGTCGATCAGAAAAGCGTAGTATCTGGAGAATGGGTAGAGAAAACTTCCGAAACAAGTTCTTGTTAATCTCCGTCATAGTTTCAGCCATAGCAACAATGCTAGTACCCTACTTTGGAATATTGGGCACAATATGGTTAGACGACCTTATGGAGTGGACAATTGCAATAGTTGCTTCGCTGTCCGGATTACTAATACTGCCAGAGATTTTCTATGGAAGAAAAATCTGGAAATGGACTTAATTATCTTCTATTTTTCAAAAAGCTTTTATAGCATAGGCACAGTGTCATAAAGCTCACAGCAATCAATAACGGAAGTAAGAAAATGAGTGAAAAATCAGCGAATCCCGCTCCTCTTGGATTATTAGGATTCGGCATTACCACGGTTCTTCTAAACTTTGTTCACAACATGCAACTTAACCCTGTTGACAGTATGATCTTAGCTATGGGATTAGCCTATGGTGGACTCGCCCAAGTTATCGCAGGGATAATGGAATATCGAAATGGCAACACCTTCGGCACTGTTGCATTTACCTCTTATGGCTTATTCTGGTGGTCTTTTGTACTGTTAAATTTGCTTCCAAGACAATACTTCTTCTTTGGAATTCAACCACCTTCGAATGTAGCCATGGCAGCTTATTTCTCTATGTGGGGAATTTTCACACTTGCCATGTTTTTCAGCGCATTAAAAATTAATCGGGCACTCCAATTCGTTTTCATGAGCCTTACGATACTCTTTTTCTTACTTGCAGCCAAATCCGCTCTTTTAGCCTACACACCGCTCACATTAGCTGATCTAGACCTTTTTACACGCATAACAGGAGTTGAAGGTTTAATCTGCGGGTTAAGTGCTGTGTATCTTGCTATAGCTGAAGTACTAAACGAAGTATATGAAAAGCCGATTTTACCCATATAAATTCTAAACAATTGTTTACTGTGGTAAACTGATGCGAAAAATTACATATGTAATATTCTATTTTACTATTTAAACCCAAAAAAGATATATACCATAGAAAAATTCTAACTCGCCCAAACTAGAAAGAAGGTTAAAATTATGCAATCAGAAAGCTTACCCATCGAATTAAAATATTGGCCAATAAAACGTTACATGGACATATATCGGCACTCAATAGATGAAATGGAAGAATTCTGGGAAAACGAAGCAAGAAAACTTGAATGGTTTAGAACATGGGATAGAGTTTTAGATTGGGACCCTCCCTTTGCAAAATGGTTCCCAGGTGGAATGCTAAATGCATCATATCTATGTGTAGATAGACATCTAAAAAATTGGAGAAGAAATAAGGTAGCTATTTATTGGGAAGGCGAAAACGGAGAGGAAAGAGCCCTAAGTTATTCGCAGCTTTACAGAGAAGTCAACCAGTTAGCTTCTGCTCTTAAAAAATTAGGTGTAAAAGATGGTGATCGTGTAGCATTATACTTACCTATGATACCAGAACTTCCAATTGCCATGTTGGCTACGGCTAGAATAGGGGCGATCCACACTGTGATATTTTCTGGTTTTAGCTCTATGGCGTTAGCTGATAGAGTAAACGACACAGAAGCAAAAGTTATTATAACCGCAGACGGGGGATACCGAAGAGGAAAAATTATTCGTCTAAAGGAAATAGTTGATGAGGCACTAAAAAAGACTCCATCTGTAGAAAAGGTTATTGTTGTAAAAAGAACAGGCCACGAAATAAACATGCAAGAAGGAAGAGACATATGGTATCATGAAATAATAAGAGACGCAGAAACAGAAGTTCCACCACTACCCATAGAAAGCACTCATCCCCTCTATATTCTTTATACTTCTGGTACAACAGGCAAACCCAAAGGCATAGTCCACAGCACAGGAGGCTATCTAGTATTCATTCACTCCATGTACAAATGGGTTTTCGACATACAAGAAGAAAGCGTTTACTGGTGCACAGCCGACGTAGGCTGGGTCACAGGCCACAGCTCAATCGTTTATGCCCCCTTAATGCATGGGGCCTCTATAGTTGTATACGAAGGAGCTCCAGACTATCCAAAACCCGACAGATGGTGGGAAATAATCGAAAAATACAAGGTAACCATCTTCTATACTTCACCAACAGCCATACGCATGTTCATGAAATACGGGGAAGAATGGCCCAAAAAACATGATCTAAGCAGCTTAACAATACTCGGTAGCGTAGGAGAACCAATAAACCCTGAAGCCTGGCTATGGTATTTCAAGCACATCGGCGGAGAACGCTGTCCAATAGTAGATACTTGGTGGCAAACCGAAACAGGAGGCATAATGATCTCACCAGCTCCAGGTATAGGACTAGTACCCCTGAAACCAGGCTCAGCAACATTTCCACTACCAGGAATCGATGCAGACGTAGTAGACGAAAAGGGCAATCCAGCCACTCCTGGTGTAAGAGGCTATCTTGTAATAAAAAAACCATGGCCAGGTATGTTAATGACACTTTACAAAGATCCGGAACGTTACAAGCAAACCTACTGGTCTAGATTTCCAAATATGTATTACACTGGAGATTATTGCATGAAAGATGAAGAAGGATACTTCTGGCTTTTGGGAAGAGCCGATGAGGTCTTAAAAATTGCTGGTCACAGACTTGGCACTACAGAACTAGAAAGCTCTGTAGTTTCTCATCCTGCAATTGCAGAGGCAGCAGTAATCGGAAAGCCTCACGAAATCAAAGGAGAAACAATAGTGGTTTTTGCTATACTGCGAGAAGGGTACAGTCCTAGTGATGAACTGAAAAAGGAACTAAGAGGACACTTAAGAAAGACCGTTGGACCTGTGGCTACTCCTGAAGAAATATATTTCGTTTCAAAACTTCCAAAAACAAGAAGCGGCAAAATTATGAGACGGGTCTTAAAGGCGTTAGCTTCTGGAAAACCTGTTGGAGATACCACAACGTTAGAAGACGAAGCATCTGTAGAAGAGATAAAGCGGGCCTACGAAGAATTCAAAAAAATAATAAAATAGTTTTTTCTATACAAAACCCCTCTCTCTTTTTATTAATAATTCACTAGGGATTTATTCTACTAATTGTTCTTGGAAATGGAATAGTTTCCCTTACATGCTTTAATTTGCAAATCCACATAACCGTTCTTTCTATTCCCAACCCAAAACCTGAATGCGGCACTGAACCATACCTTCTCAAGTCAAGATACCATTCATATGCTTCCTTAGGTAAATTAAACTCTTTTATCTTCTGCTTAAGGATCTTCAAGTCATGAATTCGCTCGCTACCTCCTATAATCTCACCATAGCCTTCCGGTGCCAACAGGTCAGCACATAAAACAACTTCTGGATTTTCAGGATCTGGCTGCATATAGAAAGCTTTTGCTTTAGCAGGATAACGATGGACAAATACAGGTTTCTCAAATTTTAGAGATATAAATCGTTCATGGGGTGCTCCCAAGTCTTCTCCCCATTCTATTTGATATCCTGCACTTTGCAGCATTTCAATAGTTTCCGTATAACTTACCCTATCAAATGGCGGTTCAACCTTTTTTAACGGTTCTAAATCTCTCTTCAAAGTTTCAAGCTCTCTTCTTCTCTTTTCTAACACTCTTCGAACAATATAAGTAACCATTTCTTCCTGGAGCTTTAAGTTATCGTCAAAACCACAAAAAGCTATTTCAGGCTCCACCATCCAAAACTCTGTTAAATGCCTAGGAGTTTTCGATTTCTCTGCACGGAAAGTTGGACCGAAACAATAGACTTTGCCGAAAGCCGCTACAGTGGCTTCAACATAAAGTTGACCACTTTGAGTTAGAAATGCCTTGTCCCCAAAGTATGGAACCTCAAAGAGGGTTGCGACTCCTTCACATGAAGAAGGTGTTAGAATTGGCGAGTCTGTTAATACAAACCCATTCTCGTCAAGGAAGTCTCTACATGCTTTTTCAATCTCAGCTCTTATCTTAAGAATTGAAGTCTGCCTTGAGCTTCTTATCCATAATTGCCTAAAATTCATTAGAAAATCAACGCCATGAGATTTTTTAGCTAAAGGATACTCCCTTTCAGCCAAATGCACAATTTGCAGATCTCTAATTCTTACTTCATAACCTCCTGGCGCTCTTTTATCTTCTTTAACAACTCCTTTAACTATTATGGATGATTCTTGGGTAAGTCTCTCTGTGTCACTAAAAACTCTGCCTTTAACCTCATTCTTGTGAACGGTGGCTTGTATTGTTCCTGTCCCATCCCTTATAATAAGAAACTGCACTCCACCACTAGAACGCTTTGTAACAAGCCAACCTTTCAATTCAACATTTTTCTCAACTAGTTTTCCATCTAAAATTTTACTAACACTCATAATCTAGAGCCTCCCCACAAAATTTTTCGAAGAATAAATGCTATGTTTTAGAAAACACACAGAATGCTTAGGCAAAGTTAAAACGTTCACCTTGCACCCTAGGCACCAAAATATCATAACTCACACCTTTTTTAAATGTTTTGCAGTTTGCATAAGTTAATTGAATTCGACTACATAACTCTTAAATCTCAAGCCACAAATCAACAAAAATAAAAATGGATGCATGAAAAGTAAAAAAGGAGAGGACATAAGAAAGTTTAATTTATTCACTGCATGTGTGCTATTCTACTAAAACGCCAAACATAAAGGCTAACAATCCGAAAATAAACCATAAAAGAATCATGTTTTTGACTTTTCTGGTGTTTTCTCTTGAAACATTTTTTAGGAGCATCAAGGAGGAGGCTATAAGTCCTAAATCTGTAATGGTAACTAAAGGAATAAACCAAAATGAGACAATGCCTAGTATCCATGGAATAGGACTTAAAAGAACGGCTAAAAGATAAAACCAAACCGCTATAATTGCGGCGGTTTTTTCTCCATAGGTTACAGCCAAAGTCTTTACATTTCTCATTTTATCACCATGAACATCAACGATCCCTTTGGTTATCTCTCTTCCCGTATTAGAAAGAAAAACCATTGAAACAAAGAAAAGAACACTTAGTTGAATAATACCTGAGATTGCACTTCCATAAATGAAAGGTATAACTACGCAGGTACTTACAAGAAAATTGCCAGGAAGGCCGCTACGCTTTCCAACAGTTGTATATAGAATAAACACTAACCATGCAAAAATGGCAATTAGAAAACAAGTAATATTTGTCAGAGAGGCTGCTGCAAAACCTATGGTTGTCAAAACTGAAGCGAAAATCAACGCTTCTTTAGGTTTTATTACTCCACTTGGTATGGGACGGTTTGGCTCGTTCACGGCATCTATCTCCCTATCATAGTAGTCATTAATAGTCATAGAAGCAGCTGTTAGACTGACCCCTGAAATGAATCCCAATACCAGATAATGTAAAGGGATTTCTATAAGATTGCTTGAAAGGGAAGCACCGACAATCACAGCAACTCCCATCATAAAACAATTTACTGGACGCATTAAACGCAGATATCCAAATATTTTACCCATAGTGTTCAAACCTTGCTATTAAACCATACTCTTTAATCGCATTATTAAAATTCACGATTATTTTTCATAAATGCTTAAACTACTTCAACGACTGTCTTTGCCAAATGAGACTTAGAATTGAAGTGAAATCAAAATAATAAACGTTCGATCGAATCTATTAACCCAATAACCTCAACAAAACCGATTTAAGAATTCAGTTTCAAGTTAAAAAGTAGTTGCCATTTTTTTAAACAATCATTTCTCAATTACTTCTACCCCTTCTTTTCCAGATAAGAAATATTTCAGGCTTCTTGGAAATATCCTTCCTCTGTAACCCTGCTTTTTACTATAGATAGTAATAGACTGCCTTTCTACCGCTACCTCCAAGAGTCTCTGAGCCCTTATCTACGCATTTTAGAATTTTTGTACAACATTGGTCTGGGCTGACATAGAGACTAATTCTAGAACAGACAATCTATAAACTTTATTTTTGTCGAAAACAAAAAACTTTTATCTATAAAAATAAAAGAAGTGATGAGCTTGAATCGGAAATGTTTATATCGAAGTTGGGAAATGATCCCGTTAATCCTCCAAATAGGATTAATTCTTTTTATGATTACCACTAAAAAAGTTTTGAAGATCCGATGGATATTCTGTGTGGGGATCAAACTAGAAGACTTGATATGCCTAAACTGATAACCATAGGATAGTGATTAAATGCATAATAAACTTGATTATGTTGATGTAAAAATCTTGGAAGGCTTAGCTGAAAATGGTCCACGAAATTTAACAAGACTTGCAAAGCAGCTTGGCATACCCAGAGGAACGGTGATATCAAGAATAAAACGCATGTCTACCTCTTTTTATCTAAGATTAGTAACAAATATTTATCATACAAATTTGGGAATGAAGAAAGGAGTTGTGTATGCAAAAGCTAGGCCAGGTCAAGAGGATTTGCTTCTCGATTGTATGAAGATAAATAAATTTTACATTTACTTGAGCCGTTGTTTTGGCACGTTCGAAGGATGTATAGGGATCTACGTTATCCCTGTGAAATACACCGCCGAGTTTGAAGCTTTTGTACAGGACTTAAAAAGCTTAGGGGTAGCTGAAAACATAATTTTGCTCTGGTCAACATGTTTTCATACGGTTAACCGAACAACTGTATGGTTTGATAGCTCTTGTGAAGAGTGGATTTTTCCTTGGGATGACTGGCTGGAAGAAATTTTTTCGGAACCTAGCGAATTGCCTTATACATTAAAAGATCCTGAAAGTTTCACTTTGAAGGCGGACAAAATGGATCTGCTTATACTTAAGGAAATGGAAAAAGATGCCACCATAACTTTAGCTGAAATAGCGAGAAAACTCGGAACCACTCTGCAAAACATTTGTTATCATTTTAAAAGACACATCATCCAAAATGGACTAATTGAGGATTTTCAAATAGCCATCTTACCTTTTGAAAGATCAACATCTGACATGCTCTTCTTTACGTTTAGATTCGATAATGTTGAGAAAATGTCTAAATTTGCCCAATCATTGTTGGATAAGCCTTTCATATTTATTGTAGGTAAAGTGCTTGGCAAAAATACGCTACTTTCTCAAGTTTATCTCCCAAGAATTGAGTTCAGAAATTTTATTGATGCACTATCAAAACTTGCCAGAGAAAATTTCTTAGAGAGTTACGATTATGTTTTTCAAGACCTACGTCCCGGAAGATGGATTCGTGAAACCATTCCTTACCAACTTTTCGAAGGTGGATCTTGGATATACAGGCATGAAGAACACATAGAAAACTTGTATAAACTTGTCATGTCTCAAAAAACCTAAACAAATTCTAAAGTCATGATGAAGATTGTAAACTTTTTCGGTTTCAGCTATGTGTTGGCCTTGCATTTTAAAGTTTTCCTAATCTTTCTCCTTTAACACCTTACAACAAAATAGAAAAGGGATTTCGGTAGGGATCACCGCTCTTAAGTTGAGGTAGAAAGTTTAATACGTTTAGTATTGATACATCATTGTAAAGTTGGTGGAATCGCTTTTGCGTGATAACTACGCTCCAGAAAGGTTAAGGGTAATAGTCCCTGTAGGCGGAATAGCTAAGCGTCTACTTCCATTAACTGCTGAAACTAGTAAAGCATGTATCCGCTTACTTAATAGGCCGATGATAGAGTTTTCTCTTTTGTCCCTTGCAAGGCAAGGAATTCGAAACTTTATTTTCGGTGTAAAAGGCTATACAAATTACAGAGATCTACACGACTATTTCGAATCAGGCTATGGATTTTCTGCCAGATATAACATAACTCCTCGTATTCACATAAAATATCAGCCAAACGTAGATGACTTGGGAAGCGCAGACTCTGCGAGAATAAACATGGAATACTATAATGTAAGAGATCCTGTTTTCGCAGTGCAAGGTGACAACATTTTCGATGTAAACCTCAAAGAGCTAGTAGAATTTCATCAAAAGAAAGGTGCATTAATGACCATTGCATTGCGAGAGGTAGGAAATGTAGAGGGTTATGGAATTGCAGATATTGACAAAGATATGCGAATTTCAAGATTCGTTGAGAAACCATCTCCCAAAGAAGCACCATCAAATCTTGCAAATACAGGATTATACATGGTTTCACCGGAAATAAGGAAAATCTTCAAGGAAGAGGGAATCAAGCAGCTAATCAAAGAAAGAAATCGTTTAGATTTTGGCTATGACTTCATACCCTATGTGATAGAATCTGGGAGGCCCGTATACGGCTATATTTTGAAAGGATGCTGGTATGATGTAGGCACACCTAAACGCTACTTAGAAGCAATGCAAGACATGCTATATGGACGTTTTTCGTCTCTAACAGATTTCGGCGGAAAAATAAGTGAAGCGACAAAAATATGGGTTCAAGGTGAAAGCAGCGAATCTCAGAAGCGTAGAGAAGAGATAATAAGAAAAATCAAACAGGGCAAGATAGAGGTAGAAGGCGCTGTTCTTATTGGGAGACATTGCCAAATAAGTGACGGTGTAAGAATAGTAAACTCCTGCATTGATAATTATACAAAAATTAGTAAGGGGGTTGTAATAGAGAATTCTGCGGTAATGGACAGAACTATAATAGAGGAAAAGGCGGAAATAAAAGAAAGCATTCTAGGCAGACACGTCACGATTCTTTCAAGTTCAAGAAGACCAACAAAAATAGAGAAAATTTCAGTAATAGCTGATGATGTAATCATTGCAGAAGGCTGTAAACTAACGTCGACAAAAATATATCCTCACCAGCACGTTAGAGGAGAGTTTGTAAATCAAACTTTGATGTTAGGCTAAGTAGATGAGGATCGATTTATCTAATTTGCGAAAGAAAACAGTTTCCATAAACCAATACATAGCTAACCTAAAACAACCTTTCCGCAAAAAATTTTTGATAAGAAAACAAATGTACAAGCCGAAACATGAAGTGTTGACTCAACTGAGAAAAATTGCAGGCAGATATGTAGTAATTGCATTTTCAGCAGAATGGTGTAAAGACTGTACCGCTAATATTCCTGTACTGGCCATAATCTCTGAAGCCACTGGATTAGAAGTCAGGGTCTTTGGCGGGTTAATGAAGGATCCCTTAAATCCCACAAGAAAGTGGAGAATACCTCCATCGCCTCCCGAAGTTGAAATATTTAAAGTTGATAAAATTCCACTAATCCTAGTAACCAATACTAACGGCGAAGAGATTGGACGAATAATAGAAAACCCTGTTGAACCTACAATTGAGGAAGAAATTCTAAGAATTATTTTAGATAAAGAAAAATTTCAACAAGTTTAGGCTTTAAACCATCTAAATATTAGATAGCGTATCCTGTCTTTTTTCAAATCGGAAATAGCAATAATAAACCTTTTCCGCACAGTTGTTGCTAACCTTCCAGCTTTAACGATTTCCGTAGCCGTTATTTCAGATTTAGCCTTTTTAACAGAGACCATGTAAGGTGCATGCTCAATTCCAGGCCCATACTTATAAACTGCAAAGTCGCATCCAAACTTAATCCCAGGTGTAACCACTAAACCGCTATCTCTTAGATCACTGTACACAGCATATTTTTCATCAAATTCTTCATACAATTTTCTTGCTCTTTGCCTTAAAGTTCGAAGATTCACTTTCTTCTTTTTAGGTCCCTCATAAACAGTGATTATTCCTTTCTCAGCAAGATATAATCCTTCCATCAAATCCAAAATTAAAGGAACTTCAAATTCAGGCACTTTTGGTTTTGCGATTCCTAAAGGTTTCCCGTAAAAACCCTTTCTGTAAAGCTTCGATCCATTAATTGGATTCCAAACTATAAGAAAATTTTCGACAAATTCTACTGGAATTTTTTTAGGCACAGTTTGTGTCCGCCATACATTTACATGATGAAAGACAATATTCTTGCAGCATCAGCAGCATCTTCAGCTTTATCCGCTGAATCTTCTAAAAGTTGGATTATATCTCTTAACAGGATGAAAGCCGGAAATTCCATTTTGCAATTTAGAAGCTTTATTTCTACTTCTCGGTAAAGCTCGTCAACAACTCTTTCTGCAATCTCTACATCTTTGGCTTTCTCCAACGTCTTAGCTGAGCCATAGCTAAGAACCATCATCGTTTCCCTCAGCTTAAACACAACCTCCAAAACAGCTTCGGAAAGTCTCATTAGGTCATTTTTTATGTCTTTTGGAACATTCCAGTCATGCTCCATGATCTCAACTATGCGAAAAGCTATGCCTTCGCAGAAATCAGCAATTTCACTTGTTAAGTTAGTGAATCTTAAAAAATCTTCTCTGCTGAAAAGGATGGCTCCTATTTCAGCAAGCTCCTGGGAAACCAGTCTCCTTGCCTTGTCAACGTCATCTTCTGCACTTCTGATTTCACTGAATAATTGTTTTGCCTTTTCCCTATCTTCCTTTATAAAAAAATCTATCATTTGAGGTACTTTTCTGGTTAGATCTAACACTTTTCTTAGATGATCTTGGCAAACGTTAAGTGCTCTTCTTTTTACACGTTGTTCTGTTTCTGTTGGAAATACCAATTTTTTCCCGCCCGCAAAAGAGGGGTGTTTTCTATGATAGAGTATGTCGAAGTGTTAAAAAAGCTAACGAAAATTAATTGTCAAATGGAATGCCTAGATCTTCAAAATTGATTTTCCATTGGAAAAATTTGTTCAAGAGGTCTGGTAGCTCTTTAATTTGACTTCTAACTTGCTTCCATGAATCTCTATCGCGAATAGTAACTGTGTCGTTTTTCAATGACTCATAATCTACTGTTATCCCTAATGGTATTCCAACTTCATCAGAGCGAGCATATCTTCTTCCAATGGATCCACTATCATCATATTCCACTCTAAAACCCTCCTCAACCAACATTTTATGAACTTCTAAAGCTTTTTCTGGCAATCCATCCTTATTTACAAGCGGATATACGCCTAACTGTATTGGTGCTACATCTCTTGGAAAACTTAGGAGGGCTCTATCCTCCTTTATTCGGTAAGCGTATTCTAACGTAACATAAACTAATCTATCAGAACCAAAACTTGGCTCGACCACATGGGGGATAAAATGTTTCCCACGTTCTAGAATTTTTTGGCGTAAAATTTCTACATGTTCAGGGACAATTTTATATTTGCCAAGCATATAGAAACCTTTTTTATTTAAAGACCTCTCCAATTCTTCGGGATTGGCTTTAGTAATCATTTCTGAAACTTTTGCTGCTTCTGACTTGAAGTCGGGACCCAGCTTAGCCATTACAGGTCTTATAGTCAGTTTTTCTTTTTCTCTTGGATTTTCAAGCTCCTTATAAACCCTCATGTCTTCTCCGCTGAATTCCATGTGTCTTTTCAAGTCGTAATCTGTTCTATAAGCGTGCCCTGAAACTTCAACCCATCCCCATCTCTCAACAAAAACTTCTTGGTCAAAGCTTTGTATAGCATAGTGAGCTCTTTCCCAGGGAAGCTTTTCTATGAAACGCTGTTTTTTCTCTGGAACTCCTAGTTCTACAAGAATTCTTTTTGCAAAGACCATAAAAACAGCTTGCCACTCAGCTTTTATGTACCCTTTACTTAGTGCTTCTTCAACACTGACTTCTGTTATCTTCTCAAGGCCCTTAAGTTTATCTTCAGAAAGTAGCAACCGTAATTTTTCCTTTTTAATATCTTTTAACAGGAAACAGTTCGGTTCTTCTGGATCAAAGAAAAATTCCAAGTCCATTATTGTAAATTCCCTAAGTCTTATCAAACCTTGTCTAGGTGAAATTTCATTTCTTAGGGCATGACCTATTTGTAAGACACCGAAAGGAAGCTTCTCTCGTGCAATCTGGTATAAACGCTTGAATTCTACGAAGATACCTTGTGCGGCCTCTGGTCTCCCATAGCCAATAGCTTTAGAATATGGCCCTATCATAGTTTTGAACATTGTCAAAAACCGTTTTGGCTCGCCAAATGCGCTGCCGCACTCTGGACACTTAATTTTATGTTTCTCAATGGCAGCTTTAAGTTCTTTCAAACTCATTTTTTCGATTTCCCACACGCTAATCTTGCCAGTCTCCTGAAGTAGATGATCTGCCCGAAATCTTTTTTTGCATTTCAAGCATTCAACCATAGGTTCTTTAAAATGATTCACATGGCCTGAAGCCTCAAAAACCTTGCTTGGAGCTATTATTGGAGACTCTATTTCCAAGATACCTAGCCTGTTTACAAAAAGGTCTCTTAGCTTCTTTTCTATGTTCTGCTTTAATTTTGAGCCTAAAGGACCATAAGTAGCAAAGCCACCTACTCCTCCGTATATTTCATAAGATTGCCAAAAGAATCCTCTTCTGCGTGCTAACTCATTGATTATCGCGAATTTATCTGAACCTTTCGCTTTATTTGTCAATTTTTCCGCCTCTACAATTTAATGTTCAAAGAGTTTAAGGCTTACTTAATAATAAATTTTCAAAGTAATAATAATGTGGAGAGAGATAATTGAGGGTTTTATCAAAACAAGATTTGTTTGATTTAGTGGATGGTGCAGCAATTTTTTCAGCTGGTGGAGGCGGCGATCCGGAAATTGGATATAAAATAGTGGAGAAATTGTTTTCTGAAGAATATAATACTCAGCTTGTAGCTGCACTTGAAATACCTGATCAAGCAAAAGTTGTTAATTTCGCATGTGTAGGTGCAACCACCGCTATAGATTATGATTCTCAGGCAGCAGTTAAAACTTTGAAAACTTTAGAAACATATACTAATTTTTCGGCTTACGCTACAATTCCTGTGGAGCTGGGAGGTTTTAACACTTTAGTTGCAGTTGATGTTGCTGCAAGAAGCGGCATATCTGTTATCGATGGGGATGGTGCTGGTAGGTCTGTTCCAGAAGTACATTTAAAAGTGTACACCATTGACAAGATTCCATTGACTCCTATGGTTATTGCAGATACATGTGCAGAAAATATAGTTATTATAAAGAAAACCTATGATTCTAAGGCTGCAGAAAGAGTAGCTCGAATCCTTGCTGCAGAATGGAATCAAAGTGCCTATACTGCTAGAAGAATTTTGACAGGAGTTCAAGTTAAGTCATCACCTATTCAATTTAGTTTGTCAAATGCTATGAAAATTGGAAAATTGTTAAGAACTACTAAGAAACCAATTAAGGAAGTTTTGAAGGAAACCAATGGCTTTAAACTTTTTGAAGGCATAGTAGACAATGTGGAAAGAGAAACAATAGCCGGCTTCACTTTTATTGAAACCGAACTTAAGGGAACAAAAGAATTCGACAAAAAACAATTTGAATTTAAAGCTAAAAACGAGGTATTAGTAGCTTACATGAATGGAAAACTTTCTGCAATAGCACCAGACATAATTACACCCATAAACCCTGAAAATAGTAAATGTATAACCGCTGAGAAAATTGAAAGAGGCGATAGAATTTTAATCATAGGTATGCCCGCCTCAAAGAAATGGCGGACCGCTAAAGGATTAGAGCTTTGGAAAGATGTTCTTGAAAGATCCGGAATTTACGAGGAATATATGCCGATTGAGACGTTAGCTTCCCGATAATTCCTCAAGTTTAAGGGTTTTAGCTATTTTTACGTTCTGAAGTTTTCCATTTTCACTTATCTGACATTCAAGTATCACTCGATCAGTGACATTCTTCCTGCTATTAAATTCTTTTCTGCAATGCCCACATTCAATGTCTGACTCCATTTCTATGACATACCAAGAGGTATCTATATAGTATTGTTTGCAGTGGGGACAACGTAAAACTGCTATGTCTAACCATGCTTTCATATTATCTCCTCTGTTCAGCAGTTAAGTTGCCTAGCACTTTATAAATTAGTCGTGAAATATGAATGCGATAAGAAGGTGTTAAAAAGTGGCGAAAATAAAAGTTGCTTTGGTTGGTGTTGGAAACTGTGCTTCAGCTTTTGTCCAAGGTTTACAATACTATAAGGATTGCTACGAAAAAGAGAAATCCATAGGATTGCGGCATCTTTATCTTGGCGGTTTTCATCCAAGAGACATTCAAATTGTGGCGGCGTTTGACATTGATGCGCGTAAAGTTGGAAAAGATTTATCTGATGCTATATTTGCTGCACCAAACAATTTTTCAAAAATGCTGGATGTCTCGCCATTAGACGTCAAGGTTCTTAAAGGCCCTGTCTTAGATGGGATAGGTGAATATACACGAGATGTTGTGGAAATAAGTAATCAATCCCAGACGGATGTGGCTAAGGCACTAAAAGAAAATGATGCTGAAATCATGGTTAATCTTCTCCCCAGCGGTGCCCTGAAAGCTTCCCAATGGTATGCAGAACAAGCAATGGCTGCTAACTGTGCTTTTGTAAATGTTACACCAAACTTCATTGCAAGCGATTTAGAATGGGCTAAAAAATTTGAAAACGCTGAAGTGCCGCTTGTGGGGGATGACTTGATAGATCAAGTCGGTGCAACTACCTTACATAAAACTTTGTTAAAACTGCTTTCTACTCACGGGGTTTGTATAATCGAAACTTATCAGCTAGATGTTGGCGGAGGAACAGAATCTCTGCATACATTAGAAAGAGCTAAAGAGCTAAAAAGAATTGTTAAAACAAGGTCCGTTGAAACAGCTCTACCTTACAAAGCAGAAGTTGTTGCTGGTTCAACAGATTTTGTGGATTTTTTAGAGAATAGGCGAGACAGCTACTTTTGGATTAGAGGGATCTACTTTTGCAATACGCCTATGCAGATAGATTTAAAGTTATCAACAATTGACGCACCAAATGCGGGTTCCGTGCTACTTGATGTTATAAGAGCTGTAAAAATTGCTTTAAATAGAAAACTGAAAGGGGCAATACTGCCTATATGTGCTTATGCTTTCAAGCGTCCTCCGCGACTTGTATCATTAGAGGCCGCTGAAGAAATGTTTACTAATTTTATTAACGAAAAAACTTATGAGTAACTTTCTCTTGCAGCTAGTTTCTGCAATTTATCTATTATTTTTTCTTTTACTCTGCTTTGTTTCATTTTTTTCTTTAGTAAAGTTATGGTTCTTACTGGCGTAGGGTCTATATCTCGCAATATCGCCAAATAAACACTTGTAAAATCTCCGATTAAAGTTGTAGAAAGCATTTTAGCTAGTTTACTTTTGCCTTCACTCCAAATTTCAAAAATTTTTGTTACGTGATCCCGTATAAGCTCTTTAGTGATTTCAATCCGTAACCTCATCCCTTCAGATTCATCTTTGTCTCGAATAAAAATTGTCGAAAAACATCTTGCCAATTTATTAGCTCTTTCCCAGCCTACTATTTCATTGTGATTTAATTCTGGAAAAACATCCCATTTTGAAGGAATCTTACTATTCTCGTTTAACTGTTGTTTAAAACGCCAAGAAACTGCACGATAATATTCGAACCCGTAAATGAAAGGCATAGTTCCACAAATGCCAAGTGCCAACATCTTTGAAAAATTTTTATCAACTGTTTTCTCAGGGGAATTATCAAAACTAACTTTCTTTAAGATTTTTATTGTTTCGGAAAACTTTGATTGAACATCCGAAATCAAACCAATTTTCTCTAAAAATAAAAGAAGAGGCGAAAACAAATAAGGAAGAGCCGCACGGGGAGGTATTCCAGAGGGAATTCGTAAATAAGGAACGCATAATTTTTCCGAGAATTTTATGAGGCTTCCACCAGAGCTTACACAGAAAATCATGCAGTGTTTTTTTAATGCATGAAGAAAGACGCTCAGAGTTTCTTCAGTTTCACCTGAATAACTTACGATAAAAACAAGCGTTTTTTCATTTACATATGGTGGTAGCGAATATTCCCTATTAATCTCTATTGGAACAATTATCTCATTTCTCGCCCAGTCCTTAAGCAGTTCACCACCTATTGCTGAACCACCCATCCCCGCCACTATAATTGCCTTAGGTTTTTGATAGTTTGTTGAGATCATTCTGGTAATTTGTAATGCTTTTTCGTAGTGTTTAGGAGCATTAGTATAAAAAGAAAGCATGTCATTTTTGTCAATTCTTTTAATCTCATTAAGATCGTCTAATTTTTTTTTCTTTGCAGTTTTTGCTCTCATTTTTCCACCATTTGTAAAATCTTATATTAGGTTTTTAGCTTTTAAAGAAAATATGGATCTTAGGCGGAAAATTAAGTTTGGAAAGAAAGAAAATTGCAATAGCCATTCCTGCTTCTCTTGTATCGGATACCCCTCATCTGCGTGAGAAAACCTCGAAAATAGGATTGATTGGTAGAGCTGCCGCAATTTTTAGAGTGAAAGAAATAATAATTTATCCAGACGATCCTAAAGCAGATCAGAAAAAGGAAATGGATTTGATCGCTACCTTACTTAGCTATATAGAAACACCACAGTATTTGCGAAAGAGACTTTTTAAGCTTAGACCAGAATTGCGGTATGTTGGTACTCTCCCTCCTTTAAGGACACCACATCACCCTACAGAGAGCAAAATAAAAGATTTGAAAGTAGGGAGCTACCGTGAAGGTATAGTTCTAGCGAAGACAGAAAAAGGTTCCCTTATCGACATTGGAGTTGAAAAGTTAGCGTTAATACCTAATAAAAAACTGGCTATTAACCAACGAGTCACGGTGAAAATCCTTGATGTTAAAAAACGTCCAACAGTTGAATTGGCGGATAAAAAAGAAATACCGACGTATTGGGGATATAAGGTTACTGTAACAAAACAACCATTCGGAAAGCTTGTAAAAAATCTAGCCTTCGACCTTACTATTGCTACTTCCAAATATGGCATTCCAGTGTTAAAAGTTTTACAAGAACTAATCGAAAAATGGAGAAAAGCCCAAAATGTTTTAATCGCTTTTGGTTCTCCATCAGAAGGATTGTATGAAATAGTTAGGCATGAAGGTCTTGATCTCGATGATGTAGTAGATTTCTCGGTTAATACTATTCCTAAACAAGGAACGAAAACTGTTAGAACCGAGGAAGCTGTTGTTGCTTCTCTAGCTATTCTAAACATGCATTTTTCTTTTAACGTTTAAATGTTTGTTTTGTGTATGTGCCTTTATGTATTTCGATGTTGCCATGCCGATAACGCTTTCTGCTGTTACTTTCGTTTCTTTGTTTTTGAACGAAAAAATCGAAACTAGGTTAAAATCAGTCTTTGAAGGGAGAGAACTCACTTTAAGAGATACGATTATGCTTGTGATAACGATGGGATTTGTGATATCCCTCATAGTTTTTATTCCACAATTTGCTATTATGATAGTTTTCCTATTCTCTTATTCTATGCTACTTTTTATGTTTGGATATGTATTCTCAAATGAGAGATGGTACGTAGCCATACTTCCGCCTATAGTATTTGTCATTCTGTACTTGTTTTACAGTGGGACGTCAATATGGTTTCCTTATCTTTTAAATTTATATGGGATAATTTTCGCGATTTTAATTACACTATATCTTGGTAATCTTTTCAGGTGGAAAACAACTATGATTTTTGTCGGGCTTTTGACGGTTATGGATGTAATTTTAGTATTATTTACAGGGACAATGGTTTCAGCGGCAAGACATGTTTCGGGTCTTAAATTACCTGTGTTAATTTCCGTTCCAACAGTTCCTTCAATTGTTACAGAATTAGGACAGCACATTTATATGTCGCTAGGATTAGGAGACTTTTTCTTTGCCGGACTTATTGGAATACAGTCCTTTAAAAGATATGGAAAACGTTTCGCCATTATTTCTCTCCTAGCAATGTCATTTTCTTTTTTCATTTTTGAAACAATACTACTCACTTATAATCTGATGGCATTTCCAGGCACATTAATGATTATCTGCGGATGGTTACCTTTAGCGATATTTAAAAAATGGAAACATTAAGAATTAATTTGCAATAAAAAAGAAGGCAAAATTGCGTTTATCCGAATAATGCTCCAAGTCCTTCGAGTGCTGCTTCTTCTTTAGCTTTTTCTTCCTCTTCTTTCTTTTCCTTCTCTTCTTCTTTTGGCTTTTCTTCTGCAGCTGGTGCTTGTGTTGGAGGAGCAGCCACTGGAGCCATCATTGTTGGCGCAGTTTTAATTGCTTCTTCTATGTCGACTTCTTCCAAAGAAGCTACTAAGGCTTTAACTCTGACAGTGTCAACGTTTACGCCCGCAGCTGTCAAAACTTGTGTTAGATTTTTCTCGTTTATTTCTTTTCCAGCCTTGTGAAGGAGCATGGCGGCATAAATGTATTCCATACCTTTTCACCTCTCCATTCAACTATTTTAACTTTTTTCACTAGGTTTTGTTTTTCCCTCTAAAGAAGGAATCCTACTACTTAAACTTAACATTTGAACATGAGCCTTTCTAATCAAATCAGCTATATTTTCTTTAGTAGGTATGACCGCATTTGTAGAAAGAGCGTATGCTTCGTGATGAGCCAATTGCACAAGTATAACCATGTTTTCTTTTGTTGGATAAGCAACACTTACAGATAAGGCAAAGGCTTCTTCATGTACTTTACTAATTTCTCGTAGTGTCTCTTCTACATCAATTTTCAAGTGTTCCTGAGTTATTATCAAGCCATTATCATAAGCAACTTTCATTGCAAGACCCGCTTCAACAGGTTTTATTCCAAGCTTTGACAATACAGCAGCAAGCCTCTCAGAAATTACTTCACCCTTCTTTACAACTAAAGTATCTTTGGTTATCCAAACGCTTCCTGCCTCAATTCGTGTAGGCAAGCCCACAGCGTTCAATTGGCTTATAATCGGCCCAGGGGGTTGACCAGTATTTCCTGCAGGTACTACAACGTCAAAGGCTGCTATGTCTCCAGCTTTAGCTGTGGTTTTAACCTTTCCTTTTTCCAGTAACAAAGCCAACTTGAAAGGATTTAAATTTGTAAAAAGGTAAATGTTCGATCCAGATAGGTATTCTTCTAATTTTTTCAATTCGGGTTTTTCTTTGCATTTCTCTATAGCCAATCTTGTAATAGTGTTTTTAATGACTTTCATGAAGACCTTGTCTGAAAGTTTTTTCTTAAGCTCTTGAAGTTGTGCTGCTCTAACTTTTTGTAGACTTGCTATCCCAATGACATCATATTGTCCTAACAACTCTGTTATCTCTTCAACTTCACTGATTTTTTTCTGTAACACTTGCTGAGACGGCATTGAATTTTCCTCTTTTACGGTTTTATCTTAACAGGCTTACCCATAGAAGTTTTAATGTAAGCATAATCGATGTTCTTGATTCCTCTTTTAAGCTTTCCTTCTATGACCCTCAAAACTGTCTGAATATTGTCTGCTATCTCCTCTTCCTTCATGCTTTCTGTTCCTACGCGGCATTGTAAAATTGGTTGATTACGCATTCTAATTCTAACCGTTTTACGATGTTTCTCTATTAATCCTGATATATCAGCTGCTGGAGGGACTGGTACAGGCAGCTTTCCTCTAGGACCTAAAGCTGGACCTAAAATTTTTCCCACAGAAGGCATTAAAGGAGCTTCAACTAAGAAAACGTCATATTCGTTTGCTATTTTACGCAGTTCTCGTTTCTTACCAGCTAACCCTTCTAGTTCACTTTTATCCATAATTCTGTCTGCTTTAGCCTTTTTAGCTTTCAAGGCCAGTTCTCCTGAGGCTATGACGCATATTTTGTTCTGTTTATTGGGAATGGAATGTGGGAGTTCTATAACTTCTTGAATTCGTCCTTCTGGTGATCTCATGTCTATGTCTTTTAGAGTCAGAATAAACTCTATGGATTGGGTAAATTTTCTTTTACCAGCATTTCCCTTCGCTTCGTTAACTGCTTTTAATATTGTTTTCTTGTCTAAGGGCATTTTGAAAACCTCGTGCCATTGAGGGAATGGAACGCGGTTATAAAAATATTGTCTTATCCTTCACTTTTACTAAATATTTCATCATATTTGCCTTCGTCGATTTCTCTCTGTAATTCTTTGGGATCTTTTCCTTCCACGGTGACTCCTATGCTAACGCAGCTTCCTAAAACCTCTTTCACTGCAGCCTTTATGGTCTTTGCTAGAAGCTTCGGTCGTTTAATTTTCGCTATACGGACAATTTGCTCAAGGGTAAGATCACCAACTTTCTGTGTGTTAGGGGTTGCAGATCCCTTCTCAATTTTTAACTCACTCACAATCAAAGCGGCCGTTGTCGGCGTTCCCACACTAACTTCAAATTCTTTTGTTTCTGGATCTACTGTAACTTTCACGGGAACTTTCATTCCAGAATAATCCTTTGTAAGCTCGTTTATTTTATTCACAATGGCCACTACGTTTACTCCCAAGGGTCCTAATGCAGGACCTAAGGGTGGACCTGCAGTGGCTTGTCCTCCACTTACAAGAAGGTCAATAACTTTTTTCTCAACCATTTTTAAGTTTCACCGCTTTCTGCTTTGGCTTTTTCCACCAATTTAACATAATCTGAATGAACAGTTATGGGCAGCGTAAAAGTCGCCTCTAACAATTCAAGTGTAACTTCAGCTTTTCCTCTATCTATGCGAGTAATTTTTGCACGCATACCTTTGAATGGTCCTCCCGTAACTTCAACAATGTCGTTTTGGCTTAACTCTTCAATTATGGGTTTTCTTACTATATACCTCTCAATTTCAGAAAAGTCAACGACTCCAGGGACTCTTTGGCGTACATGTCTGACACCTGATATGGCTTCTTCCACAAAATGCGGGCCCTCCGCCTCTAAGAAAACATATCCCTTTAAGGTGTCGGGTACAAGAACCGCTTTTATTGGTATTTTATTCATCTCTATTTTTGCAGCAACAAATTTAGCTACATTTTTTTCTTGCCCAGTGGTTGTTTTGACTGCAAAAATTTTAGTGGGAGGTTCTTGCTCCTTTTTGTCCATGGAATTATCTTCCTTTTAAGGGGAACCACCGGGCTGAAGAACTACTGCTAATAATTTAATTACAAATCCTATTAGACCTACTGCCCCTATACCTAGAAAGCATATTTTTATGGAGAGCCAAAGCTCGCTTTTTCCAGGCTTTACGGCAAGTTTTAATGTTCTAGTACATTGGGAGAGGAAGGATCTTAAGCCCATGGTTCATCGCAAACTCAACATTTCAATACGAATATAAAGGTTACTGTGGAATTGGATTCTATTAACTTTTCTCTGAAAATGGAAAGATAGACTTTAAACTTTTTCAAAAGGTAAATTTATTTCTCTAAGCATATCTATCAATTTCGGTTTGTACTTACCCTTTATTCCTTTCCAATCTAAAACTGCAGATTCAACTTTTTCCAATGTTTTCACAGTGCATTGCCTGAGATTCTCCAAATCTATGCTAGGAATGGCATATTTAGGAATGATATGTCCAAAAGCCTTGTCCTCTTCTAATGCGATTCTCGTAAACTTTTTGTTGTAATGAGGTCCTCCTATACCAAGGACAGCTTCTGCAGGAAAATGGTCAAACATTGATGTAGCCTTTATGGCTGCGTGGGCAACAACTTCTGCCGCTCTTAGGTCTCTCCATTGCTTCGGTGAGCTTCCTAATTCAACAAACATTGTAGGTACATCTAAACTTGGTCCATGATGAGTACATTCATAAGAAACCTCATAATCAAGATTCCTTTTTTCTTTAAAATGCATCATGGTCATCAAAGCATATCTCATGGCATTTGCTGGAGACACCGAAACTTTTTTGGGGATACCCCCTAACTGCGCTTGGTCCAAGTTTCCAGGGGTATGTACAGATAATGTTGGAGTACCACTTATGCTGCTGTGGCGTGAAATGAAAATCACAAGCTCTAGGTTTTCCATAAAGCCAGTTATGTTTTGTGCATATACCGCCTCATCTTTTAAAGTTACGAGTTTAACAACCTTTTCATTAACTTCTCTAAAATAAACAGGGTTTTCTTGAAAAGTTTCGGCAGTTTCTCTAAAATTATAATTGGACAAAATCTGTTCTGCAATGTTTAAACTGGCTATATCCTTCTTTGAAGCGACTATTAGGATCATTTCTACTTTCCTTTACCACTCTCTTGCTCTAAAACAAATGCTCCACAAAGTTTATAATTGTTAAAGAAAGTTGAAGCTTGCAAAATGAATAAGGGTGTTTAAAAGATGATGCACTTAATTAACTTCAAAGAACTATCTGGTCAACAACTTATAGAAATCATTGATAAAGGTATTGAAGTTAAACATAATCCAAAAAAATATCGAAGTGCCCTAAACGGCAAATCATTAGCCATGATCTTCCAGAAAACTTCGACAAGAACGCGCGTATCCTTTGAAGTTGCTATGACCCAATTGGGAGGACATGCTCTTTACATTGACTGGAGAACAACAAATTTTACTATTGCAGATGTTTATGATGAAACCCAATACTTGTCACGTAATGTTGACTGCATAATGGCAAGATTGCTGAGAAACTCTGATTTACAAGTTATGGCAAGGGCTTCTCATGTACCTGTGATTAATGGATGCGATGAGAAATACCATCCAAGTCAGGCTATAGCAGATTTAATGACAATGAAGGAAAAAAAGAACAAATTGAAAGGTGTAAAACTTGTTTACATAGGAATTCATAACAACGTTTGCAACTCTCTTATAGAAGCCTGCACGAAAACTGGCGTGCAAATAACAACAGTAACGCCTATATTTAATGAACCCTCAAGAGACGATGAACTTCTAGAGAAGGCTAGAAAAACAGGGCTTTGGAAAACCACCACAAATGTAAAAGAGGAGGTTAAAGACGCCGATTTTGTTTATACGGACACTTGGATTGACATGGAATTTTTCCAAGACCCAAAATTCGCTGCAGAAAAAGATAAACGCATTAAGCTTATGAAGCCTTTTCAAATCAACGAAGATTTGCTGAAGGAAAGTAACGCCTTTATAATGCATGATATGCCTATTCATAGAGGATATGAGATAAGTGCCGATGTCATCGAAAGTCCTAATTCGATAATATATGAGCAAAGCGAAAATAGACTGTATTCAGCGAAAGCAATACTTCTAAAGTTGTTAGAAAAATACTAGAAGAGTTATCCTTTTTTATGCACTAAAGTGATGATTAAAATTAAGGTTTTAGATAAAAGCTATTTCAAAATCATGTTCACAAATTTTTCTGGGTTAAATTGTTCTAAATCTTCATAGGTTTGACCAGTGCCGATGAACAAGATAGGCTTCTTTGTAGCGTAGGTAACGCTAATGGCTGAGCCTCCTTTAATGTCAGCATCCACCTTTGTAAGTATAGTTGCATCAATGTTCACACTTTTATGAAATTCCTCCGCTTGCATGACTGCATCGTTTCCAGTAAGGGAATCTACCGTTAAGACTGTAAGGTCAGGATTTACGATGCGCTTAATTTTGGCTAATTCGTTCATTAAGTTTCGATTTGTCTGTATTCTTCCAGCAGTGTCTATTAAAACCACGTTTATTCCATGAGCTTTCGCATGATTTATAGTGTCATAGGCTACTGCTGCAGGATCTGCTCCATATTTGTGCTTGATCATTCGAATTCCTAATCGTTTAGCATGTTCTTCTAATTGTTCGATAGATCCAGCTCTATAGGTGTCACTACATGCCAGTACCACAGAATATCCCTTCCTGTTAAGAAACCGTGCAATTTTGGCTATGGTTGTTGTTTTTCCTGTGCCGTTTATTCCAACAAAAACTATAACAAAAGGTTCGCCTTTCTTACGTTTTTCTTCTACAGCTTTTAGCAGATTTATATTATTATTTGTTTGCATTACTTCCAGAAGTACTTCTCTCAAGTTTTTTTCCACAATTTTTCTGCGATCTTCAAGTCTTCTTATCTGCACTCCTTCCAATCTTTTTTCTATTTCATTGCATATTTTTTCTGCTACAGGAAAAGCAACATCATTTTCTACAAGACTTAGCTTGAACTCAGAGAGTATTGAACGAAGATTTTCAGCCTTAAGCTCTGTAGTTGTAACTTTGTTCACAAGATTTTTAAGCCCAGACTTAAGTTTCTCAAACATTTTATGACGTTTTCCCTTCTCTTAATTCAACCACAAGCCTGTCAAATTTTTCTTTGTCTTCACTCATTTTCTCTGCTACTCTTGCAAGCTGCTGTTGGAGAGAGGTTCTTGATTTTTCAAGGTTTTCTAGACGACTTTTAATAATTTCTTTTGCTTCTTGCAAGGTTTTTTCTACAGAAATTCCTGCGCCCATTCCCACTATTATTTTGTCTGGATTTGAAAGTCTCGCTTTGATATATGAATTGCCACCTATGGGAACCAGTAGTTCAGAATTTTCTTTTTCTTCTTCTAAGCCTTCAAGCGTCATGCTTGCATAGGTTAAATCTGTGATTGCAGCGTTTATCATGTTAATTCTGGACTGTATAGCCTCGCCTGTCTGTTCAAGAAAACGCATTTCAACGCTTAGTTTGCGGAGTTTTTCTTCAGTTTTACTCGCCACCTTTTTCTTCTCCTACAACAAGTTTTTTTAGCAGGGGATTTTCTATTTCTTGAGGCGGGATCTCTTTAACATCGAATATTTTTATGTGAAAACGTTTTACTCTATGTTTACTTCCCAATTCAGCATAAACCCTTTCTACAGCATGTTCAGGTTTGATGGCTATTATTTCCTTCCTGAAAGGCGTTTTCAAGTTTGGTTTTCGAATTTCTCCTGTTACTCTGAAAACTTTCATACTATCTACTCTCCTTTACAACATCCAATGCGTTCCCAATTATAAACATCTCGGGTCCTGTGGTTAGAGAACCAGCAACTGCTGTGTAACGATTGCATATTAAGCCTGTGCCAATATAGGGTATGCCGCAGTTAATTGTGCCGACGTCTACTGGAACTTTTAAAACTTCTTGTAAAAGTTTCTGCTCCGAATCCTTTAGCATGGGATGTGCTAATACACCTTTATTTGTGGCCACGGCTAAGGATCCGACGTAGGGTAATCCTGCAATTTCTCCAGGCAAAGCTTCTACGTCTAAAGTTTCAGAGATTTTCTTGATCTCCGTGGTTTTTAGGCGGGGGTCAACTATTGCTCCGTAATCGTTTGCCAAAACCATATTGCCATAAGCAGTTTTTTTGGTTTTCATAATTGTCGTTTTCCCATCAAAAACAGATTTTACTGTTTTAATTTCTTCTTCTTGGACAAAATGTGGAAGTAGTATCCCATTTGAATTGGCGCATGCCAAGGCACCCACAAGAACCGATTCACCGATATTTGTATGTATTAGCTCCACATTTAACCAATTAGCCATTCTTTTGGCTTTTCTGTGCGAGAAAAGCTTTGGAACTATAACCATCTTGTCTGTAGCAAGAGAGTAAACACCTATACTTGCACTTCCAAAAAGACTTGTCAGATAAATGGCCAAGGATTAGTCTCCTTCAGCCAAGTAAATAGTAACATTGCCTTCCTTATCTTTTGCAGCTCTGACACGTATTTTTCGTGGAGGTTTTTCTATTCCTCTACTCCAGATTCTTTCATTTACTTCATTACTAACAATAAGCCTTTTAGGCTCTTCTTCCTCTCCACGAGGTTCTAACTTCATGTGTCTAACAATAAAATTCTTAAGTATTCGTATTGCTCTAGGGGCTCTTTTGTTTGGCGGTGAAATCCAAGCTTTTCTTAAGGGAACTGTATAAACTCTTTCTTCAATGATGTCCTCTTCAAGTTCTTCTTCTCTGGGGGGTGGTTTAACTTCTTCTTCAGCCTCTAATGCTTCTTCTGTGAGTTCTTCTTTTATTTCTAAAGGTTCTTCGTTTTCTTCTTTTTCCAGCATCTCGTTTTTTTCCATGCTTTGCTCTGTAGCCACTTGCTCTTCCTCAGTTTCAGTTTTTTCTTTTTCCATTTTTTCATCCATGTATCAGTCTCTCCTAAGCTTTTATTTTCCTTGTTCTCCAATGTCTTCTCTTTGGATGTGTTCTAAACTTTCCTTGCGTTTTTGCAATTACCCATGTGGGGACAGCCCTTTTTTGTTTTCCAGCTTTTGCCAGTCTTCGTTTTTTTGCTGTAGGCTTGTTTCTCGCCATTTTTACAACCTTCTTATTCTAGGTTCTCTTTTTCCCGACTGAAGTTGAATAAGTATTTTCTTAAGCTGAGAATCTTCAAGAGGTATAGGCAGTTTTCCCTGTTGTGCTAACTGAATCAGCTGTAATTCTAACTGTGCGGTAAATTCTGGCCTAACCATTTTTAGGTTTGTAAGTCTTTGTCTAGCTTTTGGGGTCAGTATTTTTCTTAGTAGTGCCTGTTTCTGTAATTCCAGCTGCTGTTGTATTTGTGCCTGTTTCTGTTCTTCAGCCATCTTCTGTTGTAATTCCAAAAGTTTTCTTTTGCGAATTTCTTCTAACTCTTTGTCATAGGCCATTCTAATCGCCTTTTTGATATTTCTCCAGTTCGGGGGCTTCCTTGATCATTTCCTTCTTTACTTCTTCCGCTATTTCGTTTAGAAGTTTTCTCCCTTCCCGCGTGACTTTTCTTCCTTGAGGCTTCAATGTTTCTATTAATCCTGAGGCTTCTAGTTGCTGCAAGGCTTTTCTTATTATAGCTCCGCTAGATTTAACTTTGTGTTCTGGGTGAACGCCGAAATCTTTTCTTCCTCCATACTTGGCTCTTAATTTTTCAACGCCTATGGGGCCATGGACATAAATTTTCCTTAACAGAGAAGCACAACGGGTATACCACCAGTCAGAGTTTTGAGGTTGTCTTTGAACATGTGCTCCGGTTTTCACAAAGCTCGCCCATGTAGGAGGAGTTATCTCGTCCACATTGCCTTTTAAATAGTTGGCTAGTTTTTCTATGAATTTGGACGCTGGGACATCATTGGGGGTTATCAAGATTCCTTTTCCCCTATTTCTTTCAGTAAAATCGGGAGGCCAAATATAAAGGCTTTCACTTTTTGCGTCGTTTGTAAAGCATAAAAGTGTTTCCCCTAACCTCGACAAGAGACGACCGTGTTTCTCCAGCAATTTCTGAAGCAATCTCTCTTGTTTTGCCATTCTCAAGGGCTGCCTTCAAAACTTTAATTTTAACCATCTCATTCTTATCTAACTGTTTATTAACCTCTTTCAACAGTTCCTGTGAAACGCCTCCCTTCCCAACCCATATCGTAGGCTTTTCTCCACTTAACCTCTGTTTTACACGTCTTTTCGTTTTTGCACTAATTTCGTTCATTAATCATCTTCTTCCTTCTTTTCTTTATAGGTATACGCATATGCTTACCACAATTTAAACAAGTAATTACAATATGTGGCTCTCTTCTTTGCTTAATCCGAACTAGGCAATTTACACCAGGCAAAATAAAACTTTTACAGTGTCTGCAAACCATGCGTCTATACTCCCTTGGCAGCCGAATCCTAGCAGCCATAGCCACCTTTCTTGCTATGTCAACATAACGTTGCGCCAAATAAGGATCTTTGTTAAAAATTTCTTTTGCAAAACGAAAAAGAGTTCTAACACGCTGAAGAGCAATACGCTTAGTAGTAGCATCAACCATCCTTTTGCTTCCTTCGTTATTTTAAGCCTACAATAAACGAAATTAGCCTTTCTATTCTTCAAATATCTTTTTAAAATTCATAAATGACTAAGATGATGATTTGCATAGATGGTGAAGTAGAAAAAGCGTAAAGAATAGGATAAATATCTCAAAAGATATCTGAAAACCTCTTTTAAAGAGGTAATAAAACACTTAAAATCCATAAAATATGAAACAGAACATGTAATGGTGCAACAGAATGTTTTTGTTTTAAAAGTGATGGAATAGTGTGAGGGGCTAGATTTACATATATGTTTATAATTAACAGTTTTTGAAAGCAGGTTTTGGATACATTTTTTTAATAATACCAGAATTCTAGCCTCTTCTAGGAGCATTCTTTTAGTTAGGATATGTCCTTTAATGTGGAATTGTTATTATAATTGGATTGAACGGAGGGTAAGGACGCTATTTACTATGCTTTAGAGGGTTAAATTAATTATCATGTAACGATAAATATCCGTGATGTGAATAAAAATGGAGAGAAAAAAGAAAATCATAATTGGCGTCTTAGTAATTATTGTCGTATCCATCGCCTTAATAGTTGGAATATATCCAATGGTGACAGTGGCGAAGATTAATGTCACTTTAGAGGTAACTCACAGCAGCTCCTATGATGTCTCCGCGAAAAACATGCAGATAGTAGTCACTAAAATGTCTTATATAGAGTATACCTTCTTTAGTCGACGCTCTGTGAGTGAACATGAGAAAATGGGTGCTGACATCATCAACTTAGAAGTTAACTTTATCTTACAAACCCCTACAGGAACAAACTTAACTATTGGACAATTTGATTTGACTGGTGAAGGATCTAAAGACTTTAACTTGGTTGTTGGACCAAACGAAGGACTAGAAGAAAGTGGTGAATTCATCCTCTTCATAGAAATTAATTTAAATGTCAATCCTCCTGCTGGTCCATCTATTGAACTTAACAAAACCATAGAAGGAACATTCGAAGTTCCATAGTAGTTAAGCCTAATTTCACCATACTTTTAATAGTCTAATTAATCTTCTATTAGGGCTTACTCTTCTTTTAGTATTTATTCTAAGGAATGGACGCAAGGTAGTTTGCTACCGAGCACCACCACAAACAACTAAATTTCGGCTCTTTTGGTGCGGGGGGCGGGATTTGAACCCGCGGAGGCCTACGCCAGAGGATCTTAAGTCCTCCCCCTTATCTTAGGCAGTCTGGCACCCAATTGCCTATTTAGACCTGGCTCGGGTACCCCCGCACCGCATTAATTGGTAACATGCAAACAGTTTAAGTTTTTTGATGGCTGTTCTCCACTTGACTCGATCTAGAAAAGCTTAAGCCTCTATTCTATTGTAACGAAAGTACTATGAGGGTTAGAGCTGTAAGAATTAGCGTTAATGCGATCAAAAATGTTGTGAAACTGATTTTCCTGTTGTGCCCATGGAGGGTGCACCGTAAAGAAGCCAGCGTTTGGCTCCGCCTAACCTGCGAGATTCCCTCGAAGCTAGAAAGAAAACCCCGAATACTAGAAATAATAGTCCCTCGAGGAATAACAGTTCCCTTGGAGACAGGTGGAACCTAATATTCGGAGGCAATGAGAAATTGATGAAGTAAATGGTTATTCCTAAGACAGCAGAAATACATAATACCAGAAGAAAAGCCCCTAACCTGCTCAATCTTCTCAAACTAGCTCCAAACAAGCTTAACGGACTCCTATTAAAATATGTTGCTGAGCTTATAGATAGAGAACAATACTTAGAAACTTTTGTTCATCCGCCTACTATAGATGCTTGTTGAGGAAAGACAAAATATTTGTTGCTCTAATTCTTGATAATATTTTGAATCTATAAAGGTATTAATAGAGCAAAAATTCCATAAAGATGGGCGGGATTGTCTGGGCGGGTAGAGTGAGTTCAAGTCTGACTCTCTACCGAGGCCTAGTATGGATAGGGCGCAAGCCTCCTAAGCTTGTGGTCGTGGGTTCAAATCCCACCCCGCCCGCATTCTCCTTTTAATTTTTTAACTGTTCTTTTTTGCTATTTTTGAAAATAACTATGTTCTTCCCGTTTTGATTTCTCGATCTTTACTCATTTCCAAACTAGGTTTGAAAACTTATAATCCAATTACAGAGTGTACTATTATCTAGGCTTATTCTTTCGTTTTCTCTTCCCAAATTTCAATTATTTTGAGTGGTAGCTCTTTTATCTCGCGCATATTACAAGCCCTATTGTAAATTGTTTCTTCGTATTGAAACTATTACCCTTAGAGGAGTGCTGGAGAGAGCTGAGTATTATGAGTATCGCGTGAATTTTTTAATTATTTAAAGCATTAAAACCTGTTAAATATAGGTGACATCATGGAAGAGGAAAAGTTTGAAGAATTATGGCGTATATTTAATGAAAAAGTTTCTGAGAAGCACCCTATTTTCCAAGCTGCAAAAATAGCTGAAGAGACGGGAGAGGCTATCAACTTGGTCTTTAAGCTTGTTGGATTTAGAAGAGAAAGCTACAACATAGACGAAGTGAGAGAAAGACTGAGCGGCGAACTCGCAGACATAGTTATCACCACTTTCATTTGTGCAAAAGTTTGCGGCATCAACCTGTGGAAAACACTAGACAAAAAACTTGATACAGAAATAAACCGATGGAGAAACTACTATGTTCAGTGAAAATCCAACAGGGCATGAAATGTTGAATTAAGAATTGTTAAAAGATATTATCTGAAAAAGTAATGCGTGGAATTTAAATGTGGGCATGCATCTACTTCCGCCCGCTAGAATTCATACTCCTTTAAATTTCAAACACAAATCATAGGACTCATTTTGAGAAAGAATTATGACACATGCTTTTGTTAATTTTGCAGTTTAAATCTTAGTATTGCGGCTATTCCGCCGAAAGATTTCTTAAGCATTTGTCCTTCTTCTGTTTCTACCGATATCATTTCTACATCCGCATTAGAATACTCTGCAAGTTGGGCAAAATTCTCTATAAGTTCTTGGTCTTCAATAATGTTTAGGGCTGGAGATTGGCATTTAGGACAGGGGTTTCCAGAAAGTTCTTGCTCTAAACTAGTTAGCATCGAGCTTTTCATGGTTTTTTGTTCTTCATATCCGCACGAGTTACATTTTATTGTAACTCGTAGGATGTCCAATCCTTCTGAAATCAGTAACGTCCTTACGGCGCCAGCTTCTAAGGCTTTCCTGACTTCTTCTTCCCCGTAGGTTGCCATTCCCGTGTCATGTCCAATCTCATACAAGAACTGTTGCATTATCTGCTTTTCTTCTATATACCGAACTTTTCGCATGATTTCGGGAGCCTTGTCAACAACTTCCTTTACGCCCTGCTCATTCACATATGCTGTGTCAATAATATCTATAACCTTATCTTTAAGCATGTAGTTTAAATAGTCTCCTTTCTCAAAATCATATTTTGTGGGTCCTGGACCAGCGATTATCAATCCCTTCAAGTTTTCCAATTGGAGGAAAGCTTCATTGGCATGTTCACCAACTCGCCTGAAATACTCTTGAAGTCTCATTTCGCGAAGTCTTTCAAACCTTCTTGCAGACTGTCCACCCGCTCTTGTTTTTCCAGGTACACCAGAAGTTACTTGTCTAATAATCTCCAGTCTTCTACCTTGAAGGGTTGCAAGAGTGGCAGCTGAAGCGTCTATAAGGAGTATACCGTAAGTTTCCTTTTCCCTCAGTTGCTCTTGCAAATGTTCTGTGTGGAATCTGGAATCACAACGGTAGAGGTATATGTTTATAGGTTCGGGTGGAATAATTACATAAGTTTCAATTTTTTCGCTTCCAGCTCCATTTTGGGGAACAGCTCCACAAAAAATTACAAGTCCATTTTCTGGAACTTTTTTGAAAAGTTTTAGACGTTGTTGAACCTTTATAATAGCGTCTTGAACGTTTTTACGGGTAGTGGTGGATTTTATGTTGGATGCGGTGCCATACTCGTCTCTAAGCATATTCATAACTTCACTTATCTGTCTCCCAGGAGGCACATAAAGCGAAATAAGTTCTGTTCCTCTTCCCTCTTTGTTAGCTAGAATATTAAGTGTTTTTTTAAGTCTGAATAATTCCAGCGAAGTTCTTTTTTTAACACCCAAATGCTTTCACTATTCTTTTTTAGCGTTAAGGCTAGATTACATAATAACAAATAAGAGTTTGGGAAGAAAATTATGAGGATTCTAAAACTTCTTTCAGAAAAGCCTTGTATGGTCCAAGTCTGCCACCATAATTCCCTGCAGAAATTCTAACAACTCCTAGAATGCTTGCTGCCGCTTTTATTCCTATACCCATAGCCTTCTTGACAGACTCAAGATTTAAACCATTAATCACAATTTCATAAACAGAGTTAACGTTTTCAGGAATCTGAGAATTTTCTACAAGAGTTTTTAATGTTGGACAGTAAGGATGATTTGTAGAGGCCTTAAGCTTGTATTTTAATGAACCTGCCTTGGATCCTGAACGGCAAATTCCTCCAGGAAAGGGTAAGATAACTTCTCTTGCCTCGTTTTTTATGGCATTTACAGATTCTTCCGCTGCTTTTAATCCGCTTGCCTTGTCTTTGGCGAATATAAGGAAGTTTCCGCCAGCCACAGCTTCAACAACCCCGAAGGAATCTTCCACAAAAAAATTGCCTTCCATCACCGGAATCTTCCAAACCTTTCTCTCGCCGACTAAGGCCTTTCTCTGAAAACCGTCTCCAAAGTATCTCAAGCTTCTACCCACCTTCAACCGCCTTTTAGAGTTCGGCAAACCATCAAAAGCAGAAGTTGTGGGGCAAGTCATTACACACTGTCCTATACGTAATATCATCTGATTCTTTAAGTCAAACCTGTTTCGATTGTATATTTGAATTAAAACACCTGGACGCTTGTCTGGAGTCTTCTCTTGGGATATAACACCTTCGATGCCAGCTTCTGCAGGTGACATTATAACACTGGTTGCAAATCCTGTGGCAACTTCTGCAGCTGTTAAAGCCCATTTTTCATTGTCAGCTGTTATAAGGATCCTTCCAGCCCATAATGGAAACATTTCTGCGAAAGTATCGGCGATTTCGCAAGTGTTTCCGTTTTCGGCTTTATATGTGAATATCTGTTCGCTCATGTTTCCTCGCCTAGACATAGTATACAGCTTATGGAATCGTTTAAATTCTTTGGTGATAAGGCTATGTTCTGAAATCCTTATAAATGTCATTCTCTAAATACGGTTTTTAGTTTCGCTGCCTAGGTGTGTTCCTTGAAAAAAGTTAAGATTGGCATCTTTAAATGTGGTAACATTGGCACTGCACCTTTACTTGAATTTCTCTTTGACGAATTGGCTGACAGAGAAGACATAAGCGTCAGAAGTGTAACAACAGGCGCAAAAATGCTCGCAGAGGAGGTTGAAGAGGCTTTACCGAAAATTTTCGATTTCAACCCGGACTTTCTGATCTTTATCTCTCCAAACCCCGCTGTTCAAGGACCAAAAAGAGCAAGAGAAATACTTTTAAAAAAGAAAATTCCCAGCATCTTCATTTCAGACGGTCCAGGCAAAAGGCTTAAAGAAGAATTTGAAAAACAAGGTTTTGGATACATTATAGTTATGGGCGACCCCCTCATCGGAGCCAGAAAAGAATTTTTGGACCCAACAGAGATGGCAATTTTTAACTCTAATATAATAAAAGTACTTGCCATTACTGGTGTTTATAGCCTAATATATCAAGAAATCGACAAAGTTATCGCCTTCTGTAAAAATGAATTGGTGCCTGAGCTACCAAAACTTATCATAGACACCCGCTACATTAGGGATCAATCTGACTTCAAAAATCCATATGCAAAGGCAAAAGCTATGGCAGCCTATGAATTAACAAAAAAAATTGCAGAGATAAATACACGAGCTTGCTTCATGGAAAAAGAAAAGGAGAAGTACATTCCTATGGTTGCGTGTGCCCATGAAATTGCACAAGTTGCCGCCAATCTTGCTGAAGAAGCCCGAGAAATTGAAAAGTATGCCGACACTTTGATAAGAAGACCACACTCTAAAGAAGGTAGATTGAAAATTAAAGAAAAGCTGATGTTGCCACCGGTTTTTGATGAATAAATCTGTCTAAGAAAATGTAATATTCGCTTGGTTATGTTCGTTTAATCTGCCAGTAGCCAATTCTACTTCTTGTATATACGTTATTAATACGTATATGTGATATTTCGACTAAGTATATATTATTCCCGTGTTTTTCTAACATTAGGTGAACATGAATGAAAGTCCTTGAAATACGACCATTAGAAGAAAAGAAATTAAGAGTTCTGATAGTTGAAAAAGAATACAGTGAACCCTTTTGGATCCTCGAACCTTCAAACAATCATGCTCCTAAAAACATACTTTCTTCAAGATTCAAGCCTTCTGTAGCCTTTTGCAATTTTCTAGAGAAACTAATCGACGAAGTTAAGCCAGATCTCATAACTGAAGAGCAAGGAAACCGCTCCTCCAAGGAATTTGAAGAGAACAATGTTTTAGCCCAAATATCCAAGAAAAGAAATGTTCCTTTCTATGCAGCAGATATTGACGAAAATGCAAAGGGTTATGTATCCTCACTTCTCGAAGATAAAAAGCAGTTAAGAGATAGCATTCTAAAAGCATTAGAGGAATTGCAAGACAAAGAAGATATGAAAAGAGAGTATCTGATGGCTTATGGTCAATGCCTGCAACAAGAAATCGAAGAAATCGAGAGAGAGGCTAAGTTTTCAGTTCGGGAAAGCTGGATTGCTATGAGTGTTCTTGAAAATGCTAGGAAGCTTGAGAAAGAAGAAATAACATGCCTTCATATATCGAGTCCAGAACATGTAGAGGGAGTCAAAAAACTGTTAGAATCAGTGGATGTTAAAGTAGAAACTATTCACCCAATAAAGAAACTGGTTTTCACCCAGGAGAAAACATCTCCTGCAGAACTTGAAGATTTACTTAGATCTATGCAAATTCAAATAAAACCAGTCATAAAAAAAAATTCTGAAGAGATTCCTCACATTCTGTTCTTCTTAGATACGTCTAAAAGGGCAAGTCCTTTTGACATTTGCATGGCTTACGATGCAGGTTTTACTGTTGTGGTTCCTTATGAAAACGTAACCACAGAAGAAGCCAAAAAAATCGTACAAGACGCTATTTTTTCCAGAGATCCAAAAGGAATTAAGCGCACCTGCTTCTTTATCGGCGGTAAAGACATGGAAAAAGCTGAAGAAGTCTTAAAAATTGTGCGAGATTCCATGTTTCCACCGTTCCAAGCTAACACAATAATTGATCCCGCTGGCGCATATACCACGGCTGCCGCTATGGTCGCAAAGGTTGAAGATGCTTTAGTCAAGTCTAAACTTGGAAAGCTAAAGGACAAAAGAGTGGCAATTTTTGGTACAGGTGCCGTCGGGAGAGTTGCAGCTGTCCTTTTGGCTAAGCTAGGATGCAATGTCACAATCGTAAGTCCAAATCCCAACAGAAAAGATGGTGATGAATATGTGGCAAAGTTATCTAATCTACTTCGTGATAGATATGGAATAAATGTGGAAGGAGTTTTTGCACCTACACCTGCCAAAAAGACTGAAGTTATAAAGAATGCCGACGTCATTTTATGCGCATCTGTAGCTGGTGCCAGAATAATTACCAAAGAAATGTTAAACGAAGTGAAACTTGTTAAAGTAATAGCCGATGTTAATGCAGTTCCGCCTTTGGGAGTAGAGGGAATGAAACTAAAGGATGACATGAAAGAGTTTGTCCCTGGAATTTTCGGCATAGGACCCCTTACCATTGGCAGGCTAAAGTACAAGCTTGAACAAGAAATTTTAAGAGAGGCCAAAAGAAACGGGAAAGGCACAATCTATAACTACAATTATGCCATGAAACTTGCAAGAAAAATATTAAAAGGTGAAATACTTTCAACCAAACTTGCTGTAACTGTTCGTTATCCTTCGAAGTAAGTGAAAGATTGTAAGCTGATGCTAAGAAGAGGGTTTGAAAGAAAGGTTAAGAGTAATCTCTGCAATATCTGCTGCGTACTCGGCAATACGTTGTATGCTGTCACGAATTGAACAACATGCACAGACAACCTCTGTATCCTTTTCTTTCAAAAATGTCAAAGAAGCTATTTCTCGATCTAATCTCTCTATTTTTGTTTGATTTTCAATAATCTCATTCGAGACTTTCACATTTTTTGAAAATAAAGAATTTACGGCTTTGTCATAGGAAGCTAATGCGCTGATTCCCGCAGCATACATTTTTTCTAAAAGAAATTTTGAAAACTTCTTTTTCCGTCCTTCGATCATTATGATGTGCTTGGCTATGCTGGCAGCTTGATCTGAAACTTGTTCTATACGGTGGATAAGAGTTTGATAATCTGGGCAGTCTATAGGCTCTAGTGCAAGCTGATTAGCCAAAGTGGGATCGACAATTGCCTTGCGGACTAGTCTTAATAGGAAAAATGAGAAATGGTCAACTTCTTCATCAAGTGTATAAACGGATTTTGCAAGGGCTGAATCTTGGTTTTTTAAGGCGGTAAACGCGTCTCTACACATGGAGCTTGATATCTTATACATCCTGGTAATTCCTGTTTCAATAGAAGCTTTTGATTCATCTATTAGAGTTGCTATGTGTATCTCCTTTGTGTCTGCCTCCATTATTCTCATATAGAGCATCTGAACTATTTTGCGAATAGCTTTCTGTTGAGGAACGGTGAAAAATTTTTTAGAGACCAATCTTATGTTGGAATATCCGTTTAAATAGCATGCAATTATGCTGCGGACAACAAATGCAACGTTTTCTTCCGGTTCAACATGAAGAGTTATCTTAAGCATTTCCCTTTCCTTTTTTGCACCTGGAAATACAACTAATGATCTGTCTCTATTCATGGCAATTGAGACAACATCTCCTTGTTTAAGCTCATTTAACTGTGTCCAATATTTTGGAAGGGAAATAACAAGCGAAGAACGTCCGAGAGACATTATTTTTCGTTGCTCCATCCAGATTCTCACCTTATATGTATTAACACCAGATATCAAATATATACTTTCATAAATTGTATAGATGATAATAGTTTTCTATGCTCATTTTCGGATGGTACAAATGATCCCACTGGAACTTTGAAGATTTTAATTGGATTTTTCTTGTGGTTAAAAACTTTTTATTTACGGAACATTTTTAAACCAGAGAACGCGACAGCCACAAGCTTCATTTACGTAACCCATTATCCTTTCTATGACAACAAATTTGTCAAAGTGAAAATGTTTGGTAAAAAAAGACGTCAAGAATCTCCTTATCGTTGGAGTTGACACTATATCTATAGCTGTCTCTGCAAAAAAAGCTGGTTACAACGTTTATGCAGTAGACTATTTTGGTGATTTAGATCTCCAACGGACATGTTCTGAATGGAGGTCACTAACTAAACAAAAAAGCGGAACAAGCTGCGGAAGAATTAGTTTATTTTTTAAACCAGAAGCTTTTTACGATATGGCAAAAGACTTAGTTAAAAAATTTGGTATAGATGCAATTTTGCCATCTTCTGGATTAGACGATGAGTTTGAAGTGTTGTATGCATTAAATGATCTGGCTCCATTTTTGGGAAATAATCCTCAAACCATTGAAAGAGTTCGAAGGAAACTGAAATTTTTCGAAGAGCTTAAACTTTTAGGTATAGACTATCCTGAAACATTTCTTGTGGAAAATGAAGATGAGGCAATCAAAGCAGCTGAAAAACTGAATTTTCCTTTAGTGGTAAAGCCATCAAAGGGATTTTCAGGGACGGGTATTAGAATTGCAAGAAATTTTAAAGAGTTAAAAAACTTTTTCTCTTACGTATCTTTATTTAGCAAAAAAATTCTGATCCAAAAAATGGTTAAAGGAGTTCATGCAAGCGTATCCTTTTTAGCTACTGACGGTGATGTTAAGTTTTTAACATTAAACGGGCAACTGTTAGGAAAACGTTTTCTTTTCCAGCGAGAACCTTTTGGTTACTGTGGAAACATTGTTCCATTAAAAATTGATAACAATATTGTTAAGCGATGCCAAAAAATTGTCGAAAACATAGCGCAGCATTTCGGTTTAAGGGGTTCCAACGGAATTGATTTGGTTATATCTAGGAAGGGTATTCCTTATGTTATTGAGGTGAACCCGCGTTTTCAAGGAACCTTGGAATGTGTTGAAAAAGTCTTAGGAATAAATCTGGTGGAGGCACATGTCAATGCTTGTTTATACAATTTTTTACCTAATACAAGGGAAAAAATAGCAAATGTTTGTGCACGATTAATTTTGTACGCGCCTGAACGCGTATTAGTTCCCGACCTAACAATTTTCACACAGATTAGAAATATCCCCCTTCCTGAATGTATAATCGATAAAGGCGAACCCTTATGTTCTGTAGTTGTTGAAGGAAAGACCCGAGCACAGGTCTTATACGAAGCTAAAGAAATTGCAAAGAAAATCTATAGTATGCTTCGTTCTGCTTAATTTTTCGAAATATTTAAGCCTAATTCTCGGATGGCAATAAATATAGGTGGACCAATTATTGCTGCTATTGCTGTGAATAATGCTGCTTTAATGGGTGTTTCTACAGCTCCCACAGCCCATATACCATGAAGTATTTCAATGTTAAAGCCGTAAAAGAGTTTGTATGTTTGGCATGGTATAAAAACAAAAATTCTGAAAAGCACATCTGCTTCCAACCCTATAAACGTGCTTAACGCGATAATGTATATGAGACGTGGACTTGAACTTGTGTTCCATAACTCTTTTCGTTTCATAGCCGCTATACTTGTACCTAGGAGACATACTAAAGCAAGATAGACATCCCACGTTCCCCAAAAGGGAAGTTGCCAAGAAACAGGCGTAGCAAAAAAGGCGCTTAATAGCGCTATGTAATAAGTTATAGCGATGCTCCATTTACCCTAAAAATTAGAGATGAAATCATGGCGCCTATAGGAGCCCCTAATGTGAAAATATACTCATAAACATCAATAAAGTTGATGTAATGACCAATCATAACCCCAATAAGCGTGGAAAAATCCAGTAAAAGGAGAAAGAAGAATTCCTGTTATTGGTTCTGAGATGAATATCCAGCTATGCCAAACACCTGAATAAGGCAGAGGTGTGCTCATAAACGAATCGGTAATCACGTTAAAAGCGGCAAAAACCGCGACAAATGATACAAAGACCGATTTTTTTTACATTCTTCACTGCTGTTATTTTCTCCTTGAGCTTATTTTAAAGTGTTAAGATGTCCCTTTATGCTTTGTTGTTTCAACCACTTAGAAAAAAGTTTCATTGCAATCGTTTTCAACTACCACAATCGTTTAATAGAAAGCTTTAGAATCTAAGGTTGGCTTTCAAAGAGGAGTTAAAAATGACACTTGCTGAAACTCTTGAAAAACTCTCAAACGCTTGTGGTGTGACTGGAAGAGAAGAAGAAGTTAGAAATTTGATGAAAAAGTTTCTAAAACCCTACGTAGACGAAGTTAAAGAGGATAAGCTTGGAAACGTTATCGGAATTAAGCAGGGGATGAAAAATGCCCCCAAAGTCATGCTAGCAGCTCACATGGATGAAATAGGCCTATTAATTAAAACAATTTCAAAAGAAGGCTTTCTACGATTCGCCAAGATGGGAGGAATAGATGACAGAATTCTCTTGGCCCAAAAAGTAATAGTTTGCACAGAAAGAGGGATCCTTCACGGGATAATAGGTTCGAAACCGCCTCATATTCAGAAAGAAGAGGAGCGTAAGAAGGTAATCACCTACGACGACCTTTTTATCGATATTGGAGCCAGAAACCTAGAAGAAGCAAAGAAAATGGGTGTGAAAATTGGGAATCCTATTGGGTTTGACATAAAATTTGTCAAAGTTGGAAGGAACATAGTGATAGGAAAAGCTTTCGATGATCGTGTTGGTTGCGCCGTGATGGTGGAAGCAATGAAGCGACTGAAAAAAACCGACTGCACAGTTTACGCTGTAGGGACCATACAAGAAGAAGTAGGTTTAAGAGGAGCAACAACAGCGGCTTTTGGGATATACCCAGACATCGGCATAGCTCTCGATGTTACTATAGCTGGAGATGTACCAGGAGTAAAAGAGGCGGAAGCACCCATAAAAATGAGAAAGGGGCCTTCCATCGAGGTGGCTGATGCTGGATTAATTACTCATCCAAAAGTTTTGAGTCTGTTGATCGATGTGGCTGAAAAGAACAAGATTCCCTATCAGCTTGAGACAGGCTTACCTGGCGCTACAGACGCAGCTCGAATATCGTTGACAAGGGAAGGTGTTCCGTGTGGAGTTATTTCTGTGCCTACACGTTATATTCATAGTCCAGCCTCAATGTTATGTCTTGATGATGCAGAAAACACCGTGAAACTAGTTGTTGCTGTTATTCAAGAGATTCCTAAACGCTTCTAATTTTTGGTAAGGTGAAACCCGTGAAACTTGAAGATACACTTTGTGAAAAAGCAGCCCAACGCCTTTTAAAGGGGTACAACTGTGCTCAAAGCGTTCTACTAACAATGTTTGAACATTGGAACGGAGAAAATGACCTTATTCCAAAAATTGCTACAGCCTTTGGCGGTGGAATCGGACTCGGTGGTTCTCTTTGTGGAGCATTAACAGGAGGTGTTATGAGCATTGGTATTAGATATGGAAGTAACAAACCTGTATTAGAGGAACGGCTTAGAGCTTTGCAACTTGCTAGAAAATTTTACAGACGGTTTGAGAAAGAGAATGGTAGTGTTTTTTGTAGGGAAATTATAGGCTATGACCTTTCGATTCCAGAAGAATTGGAAAAAGCTTGGAGATCTGGAATATTTGAGGAAAAATGTGTTGTTGTCGTAAGAAAAGCAGTTGAAAGCTTGTTAGAAATTTGTGAATGAATTATAGCAACTAAATTTCCTTTACAAAGAATTTTGTGAAGAGAAATGATGCTATCATAGAGATGATGTATGGCAAAAATAAAGTAAGGATTTGAGCTACGAAAAATGTTTCTTGCAAGCTGTTAAACGCTGCTTCATTAGTTATTGTCCCTTGTAGAGTACTATTCCAAAGTCCATGAACAATAATTAAAGGTATTATGTTTTTGGCCTTATGGTAAAAGTAGCCAAAAAGCAAACCTATGAAAAAAGTTGTTATCACATATTGTACCATTCCAAGCGGGTTAAATGGTGAAAGATTCCAGACAAAATGCCACACTCCAAATAGGAGTGCTTGAACTAGTATAGCTATTTTAGGAGAATATGCTTTTTCGAGATATGTTTGAGTATAGCCTCTGAAAAAACCTTCCTCACTGAGACCCACACATAATGTCTGAAAGGGCATTGCTGAAAGAAAAATCAAAGCGTTAAAAGATGTAGCAAATAACTGTTGAGTGAAAACGTAAACCATAACACCCAAAGACAAGAAGGTTATTCCACCCCATACAGTGTAAAAACCTAGCCCGTAGAAAAGCGATTTGCGAAAATAGCCAGCTTTGAAACCAAAAACCGACATTCTTGTCTTTTCAATAACAACTATGGTCAAAACTAAAAGATATATCAGGGGGGTTTTTTCATATGGCATTTTAAACAACAATGCAGAAGGAACACGAATCAATAATGCTAAAACAAAAAGCATAAGAATCCAAAAAATAACTTCTTCCCTCTTTTTTTCGGTGATTTCGCCGGAGACTCCCTTCTCAGCAGAATAATTTTTATACCAAATGTAAAGAGGTATCAATAACACCAATGAGAGAATTATTGGAACATCAGCATTTTCTGGAAGAAGATATGCACTTAAAAGAACCAACAACCCGATGACAAAATATGTTGACATAACTTTGGCGAACATTTTATCATTCAATGTTTCACTTCTCTGTTTCCATATCATCTAACAAGAATAAAATTAAGGTTTTCAATAACAAAGCAAAACTGTTTTTAAAATTAACTGTCTTCTATAGTTTCGTGGCTAAAACTATGGGTGAAAAGAAAAAATTCGAGTATTTGGAACACATGGCAGACATTTACGTCGCCACCTATGGTAAAGATTTAGCGGAGGCTTTTGAAAATGCTGCAGTGGCTTTGTTTGATACGATGACTAGGGTGGAAGATATCGCGCCTAACATCGAAGATTATTTAGAAGTTGAAGGAGAAGATGAATATGCTCTTCTTTATAGTTGGCTAGAAGCCTTACTTGTAAAGTTTGAAACTGATGAAATGCTATACTCCAAGTTCCAAGTTCAAGAAATTATCAAGGATCCAGAAGGTTTCTCTCTTAAAGCACGGATTTGGGGAGAGAAATTCAATCCTCAAAAACATATTTCAAAAGTTGGCGTAAAAGCTGTTACTTACCACAGAATGGAAATCATAAAGGAACCCAAAAAAGTTACCTTAAAGTTTGTCCTCGATATATAGCCTAAACTAGTTTTAGCTTTTTTAAGTCATTTAAAATTTCTTGCACAGCTTCTTCAGGCGGGGTATCCAGTTTTTCGGTTCTGTACTCAACAAATGGAATCTTTTTTTCTTTATAATATCGAAGGAGTGGCTGAGTTTGCTGTTCGTAAACTTTTATTCTTTCCCTGATAACTTGGGGCGTATCGTCTGGACGTTGGTATAATGGTCCACCACATTTGTCGCATTTCATGTCATTTTTCGGTTTCAAATAGCGTAAGTTGTAGATTTCACCACAGTTTTTGCATATCCTCCTTGCGGATAAACGCTCAATAATTATCCAATCTGGCACCTTCAATTGTATTATAACATCGATCTTTGCAATGTCTTCAAGGGCTTCTGCCTGTTTTATAGTTCTCGGATAACCATCAAGAATAAACCCTTTTCCCATCGAAGTTTCTGCTAGTTTTTTCTTTAAGACTTCTATTACAATGTTATCTGGAACAAGTAATCCTTTCTCCACATAACTTCTTATTTCTCTTCCTTTTGCCGTGTCTTTTTTCATTTTTTCTCTAAAAATGTCTCCTGTGGCTATCACTTTTATCCCTAGCTTAGATTGTAGACGTGAAGCATATGTTCCTTTACCAGACCCTGGTGCGCCAAAAATAATGGCTTTGACCATTCAGATCGCTCCACTTTTCTCTTTTATTTTCATAAAAATATTTGATTTATGCTAAAATGTGTTTATTCTTCAAGCGTTTTAGCGGATTAAAAAGGTTATTTCCTTAACCAAAGTTTCAGGGACTATGTTTTTTCTCTTTCTTTTGTTCAGTCTCACAAATCCGAAGCTACTCAGCACTTTTAGGTCTTGATAAACATTTTTCACGTTTCGCCTTATTTTTTGAGCTAAATCGTTTATAGATTCAACTCGTAAGGCAGCAATTTGGTATAGCAATTCTATCCTTTTCGGTGTTAACGAGGCTAGTTGATCTGGGGTAAAATCTTTAACTTCTTCCGCAATGTAGTCTAAGGTACCCTCTTCCACATATCCTTTATAGCTGTTTATAAGCTCTGCCCATTCAAAATAAGTTCTCATTTGTTTAGCGTCCAGTCTTTTTTTAAGAAATTTTTCCTCAAAAGTTTCAAATCTTCCAAATTTTCTCTCAAAATAACTAATTCTTTCTTTCACCTCTTCTGGCGTTAATTCTCGAATTATTTTAAGAAGCATTAATCTCCCAAACAAGATTATGACAGAGATGTTTAAAATTTTGACTACGGAAATGTTTAAAAAATTCGCTTTTGTCTTTCCTATCTACATGGTTTGGAGCATAAATGAGTATAACAGAAATTGAAAACGACATATACCTTATTGACGTGGAAACCGCTGGAATCAAGAACTTCATCGCCAGCTATGTATTGAAAGGTAAACAGACGGCAATAATTGAAACAGGTCCCACATCTTCAGTGCACAATGTGCTCTTTGGCTTAAAAGAGCTTGATATTAAACCAAAAGAGGTGGTTTACGTAGCTATTTCTCATATCCACCTAGACCATGGTGGAGGCGTTGGAAAGCTTCTAAAGTTCTTGCCTAATGCAAAAGTTATCGTACACTATAGAGGAGCACCCCATTTAGCTAATCCAGAAAAACTTTGGCAACAGTCATGTGAGGTTCTTGGAGGCATAGCTAAATTGTATGGGAAACCGGATCCTGTTCCAGAAGAAAGAATCATCGCTGCAACTGAAGGTTTTGCTTTTGATTTAGGCGATGACTTAAAATTACAAGTCTTGGAAACCTTAGGCCACGCCTCCCATCATTTAAGCTTTTATGAACCATTAAAAAATGGAATTTTCCCAGGAGATGCTGCAGGCGTTTATCTAAACGAAATAGGAGTTATAGTGCCTACTACTCCTTCTCCATATCGTTTAGACATTGCCTTATCCTCTCTAGATAAACTAATAGATTTGAAGCCAAGCATAATCTATTACAGTCATTTTGGCAAAGCATGTGATGCCGTTGAAAAGCTACGAATATACATACATCAAATTAAGCTCTGGGCAAAAATGGCAAAGCAAGGAATTAAAAGTGGAGAAAGCACAGAAACTATAAGACGTAAAATCATTGAAAATGATAAAGCGATGCAAAAAAGTTTACAGTATGTTCAGAAACATCTGATCTTAAGGGAGACTACTTTAAACGAAAGCTTGAAAGGTTTTATTGATTTTGTTGAAAGGTTTCCAGATTTTTCTTTGTAGCTTATTTTGGTCTTTAAACCAAAATCCTTTATATCTTAGCATCAGCACCATTAAGTTGTAGGGTGAGAAAATGAGCAGCAAGGTTCCCCTTGAAAAACTGAATGATTACACATGGCAAATTCCTCAATACAAGCCTGGAATGAGGGTTCCCGGCATAGTTTTCGCCAATAAAGATTTACTGGAAAAAATGCAACGCGACAGGACTCTGGAACAATGTGTGAATGTTACACACTTACCTGGGATTTTCAAATATGCCATAACCCTACCTGATGGTCATGAGGGTTATGGTTTTCCAATTGGAGGCGTTGCAGCCACAGATTTTGAAGAAGGTGTAATAAGCCCTGGAGGTGTTGGTTATGACATAAACTGTGGCGTTCGATTAGTAGCTACAATTTTCTCTGAAGAAGACATAAGACCAAAACTCTCTGAATTAACAAACATCATATTTAGCAATGTCCCATGCGGTCTTGGAAGTCGTCGTAAGGACTTCAGAGTTACAGAACATGACTTGGACAGGCTTGTTATGGAAGGGGTCCAATGGGTAATCGACCAAGGGTTAGGCTGGTCTGAAGATGCTGAACACTGTGAAGAAGGGGGTTGCATGAAAAATGCAGATCCAGACAAGGTTTCAACAAGAGCAAAAAATAGAGGGGTCACTCAGATAGGCACTTTAGGTTCTGGGAATCACTTCTTGGAAATACAAAAAGTGGATAAGATTTACGACGAAAGGACAGCTAAAATTTTTGGAATAACTCATGCCGGGCAAGTTACCGTTATGATCCACTGTGGTTCCAGAGGTTTTGGTCACCAGATATGTTCAGATTATCTACGAGTTATGGAAAGAGCAGTTCATAAGTATAAGATAGCTCTTCCAGACCGTGAACTTGCCTGTGCTCCAGGAAACACTAAAGAAGCTGAGGATTACTATCAAGCTATGGCCTGTGCTGTTAACTATGCTTTCGTTAATCGTCAAACAATACTGCACTGGGTTAGGCAAAGTTTTCAAAAAGTTTTCAAAGAAGACCCAGAACGGCTGGGATTAAGCCTAGTGTATGATGTAGCTCATAACATTGCAAAAATAGAAAACCATAAAGTCAATGGTAATCGCAGAAAAGTTTGGGTGCATAGAAAAGGGGCCACAAGAGCCTTTCCATCTGGACATCCTGAGATTCCAGTAGACTATCGTTCTGTTGGTCAACCGGTTCTTATTCCTGGTAGCATGGGGACAAGTTCATGGCTTCTGCTGGGTACAGAGAAAGCTATGGAAATGAGTTTCGGTTCAACAGCTCACGGGGCTGGACGTATGATGAGCAGAACAGCTGCGAAAAAGAGGTATTGGGGAGGGGACATAAAGAAGGCTTTGGAGCAGCGTGGAATCGTTGTGAGAGCTGCCAGTTCTGTGGTTTTAGCTGAAGAGGCGGATCCAGCCTACAAGAATGTTGACATGGTTGCCGAAGTTAGCCACAAAGTTGGAATTGCAACAAAGGTTGCCAGAATGATACCCTTAGCTGTTGTCAAAGGATAATTTTCGCGGTAAAAGGCTAATTTCTTCATTTGCGTTTCCTCAGAAACACCATTCCGTCTTTCTGACATACATAGTCGAAGCCAACTTGCAATAACCTTTTGATCTCCCCGGGGGTTTTTGCAATTTTCACGGTAAACTGGTTGTCTCCATCTTTAAACAATGTGTGTTCTATTTGAATGTAAAGCAGGGTAGTGTCCAGTTTTCTGTGGCCAAGCAATTCTTTAACGTAGAGTGGATCTTTGGTTTTATGATATTCCATTGTAGCCTTCCAATGTCGGAAAGTGTGAAAGTTTATTTTTAGCAATCTTGGGTTTTGAAGTTTTCTGGCAAGCCTTTTTCTTTTTAACCTGAAGCTGTGTTTCATTGCATTGTAGCTGCCTGGAAATATTCTTTCGTTTTTCTTTGGTAACGCGTTTAACATTCCGATCAGTTTAGAGGTTGCCTTGAATATTCGTGGGTTTCCGCCTTTTTCAGGTTCGTTGAGTATTATCACTTGTCTTTCAAAATCTATGTCTGTCCATTTCAGTCGTAAGGCTTCTCCTGCTCTCATTCCCGTTTCCTTAAGTAATTGCAGAAAGGCTGCAAGTTTCTTGCCTGATCCTGCTATTAGATCGTTCAGTTCTCTTTCGAGGGGAATGAAAGGTATTTTTCTCTGTCGTTTATATATGGGTTTTGTCCATGAAAGTCCATGCATTTTCAGAAAGGCTGTGTAGGCGCAAGTTGCATGGTGTTTCCACACTATGCTTTTTTCAAGTTTCGCCAGGGTTTCTTTAACGTTTTCCGGATCCAGCAAGTTGGCTCCATGTTTCATTAGCAACTTTAACATTTCCACATAGTTTCTGATTGTATGTTCTGAACGGCCCTGTTTTTTCATCCACCACATGAACGTTAATATTTTGCCTTTTACGTCTTGCGCTGTCCTTGCGGCTCCCGCATGCCCGCTTCCTGTTTTTCCTGTTGCCTCAGCCAAGGCATATACCGCCTTGCTGGCCAAGTTTTTCGGATGGCCCGCCCATCCGCATACTTGGCGGTTAATATTATGCCCGCGGCGGGTTTTAAAATTATGGCTTTCGGCTGGTTCGCTGAACCGGTAGCTGCACTCCCTACACAAGTAGCGTTGTATGGGTGTTCCGTCTGTTAGATAGCGGAAGCCGTCTTTGTATAGCCTTTCTGAACCGCATTCTGGGCATCTAAGCCTTTTATGGGTTTGAATTGTGAAAGCGGGCTTAACGGAAGCCTTTTCAGTCATTGCTTCGCCTCTAATAGTTTAAGGGTTTCCTCCGCCAACTCAATCATACGCTTGGTTTTCTTTTCCCGTTTCGACAGTTCACGGAAGATTTGGGGCTCCATTTTCTGGATAAACTCGATCAAAGCCGGGTTTTCAATGCTGTAGGCCATGAAGGCTTCGACAACCCTGTTAGCCCGCAGGCCCCTGGCCTTGCAGGCCATTCGGAAAGCCTTCACTGTTTCCGGATCCAAGTAAAACTTGAAACGCCTACGGTTTATGGGCCCCATTTCAGACGCCCCTATAAAAATTGTTGCTCTAGCTCTCGAAGCTTCCGCAGCAAGTCTTTCGGCCTTACAGTTCGGCCCCGCGTGTTTCCATACAGTTTTTTCTCCAGCTTCTGAAGGTTGGCGGCTACCTGCTCCAGCGTAAGAGCCATGCGGATATACTCACGCTTTTCTTCCGGGCTTTCAGCGTGTAAACGGCTGAGGCCTCGTATGACACTGTAGATTTTGATAATGGCGTCTTCCAGCAGCCTAAAATCTTTAGCCTCAGCACGAGGATAATCAATCATCCTCAGGCCCTCCGGAGGAAAGTGGGAAACGGCGGAGGGTGTGAGTCAGCACGGAGGAATTCATCATGGCATGGCATAACAAGTCACCTTTCAGCGCTAAGCAGAACTGTCACGGTGGGCCCGGGCATTATACGGCCTTCCCTAAAGTCTCCGGCTTCTCGCATGACGGTGTAAGCGTCAAAATCCACTTTGTATAGGGGAACTGTAAGTGTTTGGGCCTCGGGTTTCTGTGCTGCTGCTTCTCTGATTCTGCTTTTCCAATATTCGAGGGTGTCCTCATTGCAGCTTAAAAAGCGGGTTTGGTTTCTGAAGCTTACCTGGATTTCAAAGTTTTCATGCACGGCTACGCTTGCCCTTGGATTGTCTGTTTTAAGGGCTACGGTGAAGCCGTAGGCTTTGAAGCATTTACGCTTGGCAAACCTAACCCATTGCTTCTTTTTCGATTCTTTAGCTTGTTTCTGAATCTGCTTTTCTTGCTGCCGTTTCAAAAATTCTCTGTAAACGGGCATTGTGTGGATAGGCTTCTTGTTTAAGTAGCAGTCTAAAAGCTGCTGCAGCAGCAGGGCAGGGTAGCCTTGAACTTTCGCTATTTCGCTTTTAAGCCAGGCCCTAGCCCTCTTTTCTTCTCCCTGAAACACTGTTTTAAGTCTTTTAAACAAGAGCCCACCTTCCTAAGGTTCCAATGTTTTCCTAATCAACGGCTCCCTGTCTCCGCCCACCTGAACGCTGCCCGGAGGCTGCCTAGGCGGCATCGGCTCGATAACTGCCTCAACGATACGGCCCTGGACAATGTAGAAGTATCGGGTTGGAAAGCTTTCAGGCGCGGCAACCAGCGGGTTGTCGCGTGCAAACTCCCTGGCGTTCAGGCTTTCAATCCATTCCTGAAGCTCTGATTCACTGTAGAATCGCAGAACAGCATCAACAGCGATCTGGGCGGCTTTAGCCGGAGAGTGGAAGTTTATTTTTCTACCCATTTTTCCTTTTCACCTCCCTTTACAGTGTTTAAACGGGGAAAGCGTTTCCACGTGTTTTCTCTTTCCCCAGAATCTCCCTTATGAGGGCTTCTTTTGCCGAGGCGAAGGCTTCGTCTAAACGGTTTTCAGGCACTATGTATAGTCGGCCGTGGGCCAGGCTTCGCTTTACATGGATAACCCGCACGTTCTCGGATGCCTCGGCATAGCCGATTATCCTGTCCAAGTCTGCAGCTGGGCCTTCAAGCACGAGGCCGCAGGAAATCCATAGGTGCTCCAGCCCCATGTTTGATGCTTGTTCCTTTCTATCAGACATTTTTCTTCACCTCTTCCGGGCTCCGCGGGTTTTACAATATGCGCGTTTTCTCTGCTTGAGCTGTATACATGTATAATCTCCATGCAGATGGCATGTTTCACAAGTGTTTGGTGGTATGGGCCTACCATAGCCTATGCAGCCCGGCACAGTTGAATCGCGGGTTAGATTCTGCTTTTTCCGCCATTCACCGAAAAGCTCAAAGGCTTTCAGTTTAGCTATGAACCACGTTAATGCCCCTGTTACTTTCACTTTGGTGCTGTCTGGAAACTCGAGGTGTAACCCGCGCCTTCGGAGCCACCGCGAATTTTCAATCGCCTTCCAGCTGTCCAGGCTTGTAACCTGCAACGTTGCCCGGGCCCAGTGCACAGCTTTAACCGAGACTTTTTCGGGTAGGATAACCTTCCAAACGTCCATGTAAGGACTGTAGATTTTGCCGTTTCTTTGAAACTGCTCTAAAATGGCTTTAACCTCTGCCACGGGCAGCCCCGCGGCCTGGACAATTTCGTCTAGGAATGCGCTGCCCCTTAGCAAGTTGGCTTCAGCAAGGGCGTTCCAGACTTTGAGGCGTTTCTCGGCTTCCTCGGGACTAGGCTCCTCAACGCTGGATTCAGTGAGCCTAACGGCCACGGGCCTTTGCTTTTCCAGCGGGTGCTTATCGTCCAGCTCAATTATCTTGTAGGGTGAAGGTTGGGAAGGTGGGGGAGGTTTTAGGTGAAGGGGGTATGGGAGTTCAATGCAGCGAGGTTTCCGTTTTCCCGCCGCAACAATTTTCAAGCCTAGACGCGTTCGCGCGATTTTTGAAAGCCTCTGATTTAAACCTTTTAGGGTGTCCGTATCGGGGTTGGGATTGTCGAGAATTACTTTGGCGATTTTTGTGAGGGGGATTCGTAGAATAAAGAGTTCCTTTTCCCCTGGGGCTCCTAATAAGCCTTCATTTCCTTCACCACCTTCACCCTGCTCTGAATCGCAAATCTTAAGAATAGCATCTTTCAAAGCTTCCTCCAACTCCCAGTCAGGATCGCCTACCCTTAGCTGGCTCTCCAACTCCTCAGCCAGCTTCTGTATTTCAGTTTTAAAATCAGGGTTAAGGAGCAGTAGCGGTGTGAGAACTTCTTTTACTCGGCTGCTTGAAAGCAGCTCCAGGTCTATTTGCGGTGTTTCTAGCACCTCAACATTTTCCTTTAATTTATGGTATGTTCGAAACCGCCACAGAACCAGCTTGTTACGTAAAACTTGAGCCTCCTCCATGAACTTCTTATCGCGGTATAAAGGCATGGGCCGCGTTTTCTCGCGGGCTATAAACGTCAAGCAGCGGCTTTCAAGAGCTTTATCTTTGAATTCTCGGCGGGTCGCTAAGATTTTTGGGCCGTAAACATTGTAACTGATGGTTTTGGATGGATTGACGTCATCAGCACGCTGATAGTATCCAAGTTTTCTATCATAGCCGATGTTAAGAATTTTGATAATGAATGCATACAAGGACGAACTGCTGAAATCCGCCTCATCTATGAGGGCAGTGCCTCTCCAAAAGTTAATTCTACGCACTATGGCCTTGTCCGTGTCACATCCGGCCAGAATCAAAGGTCTATAGCATATGCTACCAATTGTCTCCAGCCAGGCACTCTTACCCCGTCCATAAGACCCCAAGGCCCTACGGTATGGAATTCTGGGAAGCAAATCGTAACTATAGGTTAAGAACACATATAGGGCGTCAAGTTTCCGTTCTCTCTCGTTTGGGGCTTCATGCCAACGGTTCATAAACTCAACAACTTCATGGAAAAGCCTTTCCTCACTCTCATACTCTTCCACTTGGCTTGGAAGAAGGGTTAAAAAGTTTTCAACGTCACTGTTTTTTATGGGGCGAAAAACCCAGTTTTCAGTTTCTATTTCATCCATTTTTTCAACTTGGCCTTCGGCTGGATTGTAAACAAGAAAGTATGTTTTCTCACCGTCGTAGCCCTGTTCCGCCAATCGGCCGTCTGGAAGCTCAATGAAAGGCACATGTTTGATTTTTCTACGTTCAGGCTTCTCGCTGAAAACCCATGAGTAGGGCTCCGATAGTTTGAACGCACTTTTAACTTTTTCTTTAAGCGTTTTTAAGCCTAAAGGCTTAACATTCCGCTTGTCCCATTCACCCAGTTTTTTAAGAGTTTCCTCAGGGTTAAGGCCCTTTTTCCGATACCACGTAGCCAGCCTAATGGCTGCGTTGTCTCTTTCACCCACTTTAACGCCTTTCAAAAGCCTTTTAACGTCAACGATTTCACGTTCCGGTTTTCCGCCAAGCTTAACGACAAGCTGGTTGAACAAGGCTTTTGCAGAGTCAACCTCTGTTGGCTGGTTGTCATTTAGTCTAACGTATCCCTTTGAAGGAGCTATAATGCAGATGTTGCCGAGCCCTAAGAGTTCAACCTTTAAGTCTATTCGTTTCTCAGCTTCAACGGGTTGCCTGCTCCAGTAAATATAATGGTAGCCCCCGCTTGGAGTTTTTTCAATCTGTGTAGTCTGTAAAAGAGCTAGGTTAAAATCAGCATCAGCCTTGTCAACGTCTATGACAGCTAGGTAAAGCCCGTTTTTGCCTTTGAGACCGCATAAAACCCCGAAACCGTCAGCCTTATCCCAAGGTAATGATTCAAACTCCTCAAGCGTTTGAGGTTTGCTCTGCCATTTAGCCCACTTACACAAGGGCTTTTTACCTTCAACAGGGACAACGGCTAAACCTTGCTCCCAATAGCTTCTGGCAGCTTCTTTAATCGTGTCCATTGCCTCCTTCGCGCTTTTTAGAAATCCACAGCTGCACAGGAGATTTAGTTTGATAACGAAGCTGAACCTCTCCAGTTTTCAAAATTACTTGCTTAATCTTTTCGTAAGCCTTCAGAGTCCCTTTACAGACAAACGCAAACCAAAAAACTGTAGCCTCAGGCTCCAACTCAATCTTTCTATTTTTCAGTTTACTTTCCATCATTCAATCAAATCCTCGGCTAAAAGAATAGGTGTTAAATTTATATACATGTATCAGGTACATGTATGGTGTAGGATTGACATAAATGGGAACGGGTGAGAAAGTAAAACTTAGAATTTTAGCTTATCTAAGGGAAATCGGAGAGGCCAATGCTTCTCAACTTGAGAAAAAGGCGGAATGTGCAAACAAGACATTTCTCAAAGTTAGACGACAACTTGAGCAAGAAGGGATTATAAAAAAACGTTATGAGCCTAAACCGAACGGGGGCGTATATGCAATCTACTATATTCCAGAAGAAAAAAGGCGAGAAGTTGAAACTATGCTTGAAAGAGAAAACTTCAAAAAAGTTTTTTGTGAAAAAATAGATGAGGCAAGCATTGAAGACATAGAATTTCTGAAACAAAAACTCGCATACGTAGAAAAAGAACTGCTGTTTTTTAAGGCGATAAACCGCCAAGCGGAGTTAGAGGAGAAACCTTTACCAGCAAAGGCGGTTCAAGCTAAGCTTTTACAAATGGGGTTCACAATGAAGGATCTAAGTCCAAATTGTTGGAATGAACAAGACCACATAGTAGGCATGGCTTCTTCTGATAAAATATTAAATGTAGCAATAGGCCCTTCATTCGATTTTTATGAACCAGAGGAAATCGAAATAAGGCTAATACCTGAATCTGAAGTCACGTCAAAAGAAAAGTTGGAAAGAACAGTCATGTTAAATTATGGTTCTGAATGGAGTATTTTGACTTTAGAGCCCTTAAAAGGGTATTATATAATAGGGAGATACAAAGAAGTAGAACGTCTACATGAATATATTTTTAACTTAAAGTCTGTCTTTCTTGAAAAGTTGCTTCATTGGCAAGAAAAATATAATCTAACTAAGGAAGATTTCGAGTTGATTTATCCAAGAATTTGGGACATGATGTTTATGCCTGAGAAAGTTGAAGAGAAAATTGAGAAGTTCATAGAAAAATATCTGGAAAGAAAAAAGAGAAGTTAGCCTACTTGGAGGTAAGAAAAACTTTTTGTTTTCTCTTCTTTAGCTCCTTAAGTTTTTGAAAGCCTGTTCTAAGTCGTATTTCTTCATAATGTTTTCTTTGCAGATTAGACAGTCTTTTTCTGGTAAGTCGCCGTCCAATTCGCATTCCACAGTTTGAACTATTGCCTTCTCCATCCAGGCTTGCGGGTTTTCCGTAAAGTCCCGCAGCAATTGCAGGATGCCCCTTGGCACTTTAACAGTGACTGTCTCAAGCTCGTTTTCTTCAGGCAAGAATGCAGGCCTCCACCAGCGTTTTCTGGCGTGTAGCGGGCTTTTCCAGGGCATAGCCCTTATACACGATTAAGCCGGGTTTAGAGGCTTTATCGTCTATGTCAAATCTTACACGGTAGCCCTTGTATTTCACGGTGAAGCCCCAACCGTGATTCGCTTCTACCTGAACCTCGTAGGCCCTTATTGCACACATGCGGAACTCTTCATTTTGCATTAGATGCTTCTATTGCTATGACATTGTAGTAAAGACAAGGTGAATGCTATGGTAAGGCTTTTACATCCTAACCGAATATGAAAGAAAAATGTTAAAACGCTTCCTCGAAAACGGAGAAAAACTAAACGGATTCCCAAACCTGATTTACAACCTCAAGAAAGGAAAAACTAGGCTTGAGGAAGACTTAACCTTATAAAAGAGAGTTTGAAAAAACTTGAATGAACTAAACTCTGTTCTAAAGCCTTTGATGTAAAAGTCCCCGATGTGGAAGAGAAAATATTTCGCTGATATTATCAAAATTAAAAGCCAAAAGACAGAGCAAAGTTTTATGTTGCAGGAGGTTCAATTTAATAGCGGTAGTTAAAATTTGCCCAAAGATGACGATCTTATTGGAGCACTTGCAGCGATTTTTTTAGGTCTTGTAGGTCTAGCTATACTTGCCTCACTTTTCGGGCCCAGATGTCCAAAATGTAAAAGACCCGTGGAAAGAGGAACCATGATTTGCCCTCATTGTAGAACAGTTTTGAAGTGGTAAAAATGAAGAAACTTCTATTTGACATAAGTCCGAAAATAGAACTTCGCCTTTCTTCTGTTCATTTGGGTATCTTATCGATGCTTCTATTGCTCCATGTATTTGAGGTTATTACAATGGATGTTGTCTTTTTCAAAGGGCTCCTGTTCTGGGTTGCAATTAATTTGTTGGCGTTTCCTATAGCCAGACGTAGATTTGTAACCCCTACAGTAGCAAATCCAAAATGTCCTTATTGTGGGAGTGACATGGTAACCGTAGAACTTTATTGCGAGAAATGCAAATCAACTTCTAAGGCACCTAAAGAAAATAATAATATCAAAACCTAGAATGCAGGATTTTGACATGCTGTGAAGAGTATTTCGAATAGGTAAACAATGTCCGTGAAAGTTATGTTTTTGAAGCTAACTTTTTCTCTAGTTTGTAAATCGTATATGTATTAAGTAGTATTCCTGCACCCATGCCTAGGATAATGCACCCTGAAATAAGAAGCATTAACATTTGCTGAAAGGCAAATACAAAGTCAGGATTGATATCGTATGGGATTCCTAGAAAAGTTCTATATCGTGCAGGCACTTCTATACTGGATGCCCAAAACATCATACCTGCTCCCATTGCAATAATAATAGCTGCTCCAACAAGATTTATTTGCCATTCCTTCATAAACAAGCCTTCCTCTTTTCATTTATTTATCTTTCCGTTTTTAACGTTTTAGTTTCTTTACAGAATTGTAGTTGGCAACTATCTCCTCAAGGCATTTTAAAGCTTTCTTAATTATCTCTTTTGCTTTTTCTAGCTTAATCCTATCTTGGGTCTTAAATTGAAAAGGCTGAAAACTTTGAGAAACAACTGGAAATTAAAAGATCTACAGGAAATAATATCCATAAAGACACCCTAAAAAAATCACTATGAAAATAAAGAAAAACTTTTCATGCTTTTTGCTTTGATGTAGATATTTTTTCGTGGTGTAAGTTTAGAATCAGTCTTGATTTTCAGTTACCAAAGTTGAGAAATGAACACAGGAAAAGAACCAAAGTGATAACTATCCAACTTGCTATTAAACTTAGGTGAAAAACTCTACTCCACTTTTTCTCAACCATGAATGACGATTGCACCTTACGTTTTAATAGCCACATCCAAGTTTTAATAGATATAGGAGCCAACATCGGTAGGAAAAGGATAAACATAAGTAACTCAATTGGAATCAATTTCTACCACTTAACACATATTTTAATGTTATTTTATCTTTTAAATTTTGCTTGTGTATGTGAATGTGCCTAAGCCCTAAGGAAAAACAGACAAACAAGCTGAAAACAGCATAAAAGAAAAAAGGGGTTTGTGCGGGAGAATTCTCCATCTTGTGTATTAGCTGTTGTCAAAGGATGAAATCTCTAAACAACTGAGTAATTCTATTCAATATGTTTTTCGTAAGCTAATTCAATATTTCCTACAATTAAATGTAATTTTTAATAATGTCCCCTTTTTCTGTCCTTTCGCTTTTTCCGAATCAAACCGTATGAGTAAAACAAATGCTGTCTAATTCTTGAAATCAGAGATGATAGAACATTAAACTATAAGAAGTTTTCACAATTTTTTTAAAGGATAAATGTTTAGAAAAATAAAAAATTGGTCAGACAGTTTGTCTATTAGCGGTCTGAGCAGTCTGACTAGTGCCTTTGACATGGGGCACGTTAAATATTCCATTGTCCGGGGGACTAAATGGGGATTAGCCCCCGTTAAAGGGCTGGGTGCCCGTTTAATGTGCCCATTGCCTGATAGGTCCCCAAAAGAGGTGAAAGGAGAGGTGATGGTAGATGAATAAGAAGATATTAGCAAGCTTAATCATTATTGGCATATTGGGTTTTTCGCTTGGATGGGGTACCTATTCTTATTTCAGTGATACGGAAACAAGCAGTGGCAATACTTTCTCTGCTGGGACTATCGATCTTGAAGTAAATGACATGAATCCGTTAGAAGGTGCATTGGTAACGTTGAAGGATATGAAGCCTTGCGAGTGGAAATATGTGACGGTTAAGTTGCACAATGTTGGCACAAATCCTGGAGATGCATGGCTACACATAAAAGACATTAAAGAGTCTGGAGGAAAGCATCCAGAGCCTGAGAAGGAAACCGATCCCAAAAATGAAATTAACGACATTCAAAACTGGATAACCTTTGACTTAAAGCTGGATGGCAAAATCATTATTCATCCAGACGATCACATAAAGCTGGGCGACATTGAATGCGTCTGGATATATTTGGGCAACTTAAAACCATCCACGGAGTATACCTTAACCATGAGTTTCCATCTACAAGCAGAGACGCCGAACACTTATCAAGGCGACTACATCACTTTCACCATAGAATTCCTGCTGAATCAGAAGGGTGCACCAGACCCAGTAAGTAACAGAATACTACTTGAGAACAAGGATCCTAATACATGGGAACCCATCTTAGGCGATGGAATTTGGGGAATTGCAGAATATGAAGTTGGCTCGCTTACCTTGCACGTAGAGGCTCACGGATTGTCGCCAAATACCGATTATCAAATAAAACTTAACAGCCCAGAAGACGCACCATGGTATCCAGTAGATGCATGGACCAGAGTGGCTATGGCAAGCGCACTTGCAAGCGGAGAATATGACGGTACCAATCCGGGTACAGCACCAGCAGAAGGCTTCAACCTATACGAGCGTGGCTATTGGGGAGAAGGACAAACCATGCTTGAATCTGAATACACTACTGGCGATATAGGGGTTTGGGCCTTTACAAAACATGGTGAGACTTCAAATGGGGTTACAACAGATGAAAACGGCTACTTCGAAACAACAAAATCTGCGGACCTACCCCCAGGCGAGTACATGTTCATAAAGCTCATGGTAGGCCTTGACGACGATCCCTGGACTGTAGAGTTAATGGAAGTTACCCCGCTGTTCTTCACAATTGAAGCCCCCCCCGCATAAGCTAACGCCTCTCTTTAAGGAGAGTGACAAGGATGGACAAGAAAATCTTGGCAAGGATGCTAATCATTGCGGTAGCCTCAATGTTGCTCGGAGCCGGAACAGTAGCCTACTTCAGCGACACAGAAACAAGCACAGGCAACACGTTCACTGTTGGAACTTTGGACTTAAAGGTTAGCCATAGCAGTACTGGCCCTTGGAGTGATGGAGTGACAGGAACATGGACTTTGGACGATATGAAGCCTGGAGATGAAACGCCACTCGCTCGTGTATTCTTCAAGAACTTCGGGTCGATAACATCCAGCACCATGAATATAACTTGTGACTATAGTGTGGACGAGGAAACCAATCCGGTAGAATCGGACACCGATCCAAATACCGACGATCACCCGGACGAAATGGCGAAGTACATGGTCATCACTTACATGCACTACAGGAACGATTTCGTCGATATTGACTGCTTAACAGGAAGAGATAGTGGTGGCCCTGTGAATGAAGATTGGAGGATAAGCGATACAGACTTGGATGGAAGAATAACCCTATACGATTTAAAACAAGACCCATTGGTTAATCTTCCATCACCAGATTCACAGCCATGGGAATATACACATCTCGACATGAGAATCAAGTTCGACGAAAATGCTGACAACGACTTCCAAGGAGACATATTCGACCTAACAATGATCTTCACGCTCAACCAGTAATCCACCAAACAAAACCCTTTTTTCTCCCCATTTTTATTATAACTATTTATCCGAGAGACCAAGGCTGGAAAGAGAAACGTGAAAAACAAAAAGATTTTCGTGTCTCTATTCATAATCACGTCACTTCTCTCCATTGTAATATTCATAGCTAATCAGCCTTCAGCTTCTGCCTCCACCATATCTCTCGGAAAGAGGATAAAGTTTGACATGGAACTATCCCCAAAAGTGCCACTATTCCACCCCGACAAAGACGGTTTGTTCTATCCCGGCAGCCCAAAAATCACAAAAAATTTGGAAGTAATTAATGTTGGCGACGTTCCGTTCCGAATCTGCAGGTTCAACGCCACTTTCGGCGGAGACGTCTTTCTTGCCACTGGTTTACAAATAGAAATTTTGGAGCTTGGAAAAGGTAAGAGCGAGGAGCCAAATCTCCTTTACAACGGAACACTAAGCGGCTTGGCTGAAGGCGTAGAAGTAAACGGAAAAAGAGCCATCCCACCAAGACAAAGCGTTACGCTGCAACTAACGGTTTGGATGCCTGAGGAAGCGGGAAACGGATATCAAGGACTAACCCTAACAGCAGACATATCCATAACCGTCCAATTCCCACCAGCACATGATGGTAAAAAATGCTAAACACCAAAAAAACCGCGAAAATAGTCGCCTACACCATTATAGCCGCCTTTCTCATAATCTTCCTTATCTTCTACAGACCCGTTGCCCTCTGGGGAGACACCCATTACGAACCAGTTTTCACGGGAAGCATGGAACCCGCCATCCCCGTAGGAAGCATAGTGGTAATAAAACCCGTTGATCCAGAACTCTTAACCATAGGAGACATCATATGCTTCAGAACCTCAGGTTCAGCAACAAGAGTGACCCATAGAATAATCAATGTAACAAACGAAGGGTTTATAACAAAAGGGGATGCAACCGAAGATCCAGATGAGTGGATCGTCAAGAAAGAAAACGTCATAGGCAAAGTAATAGCCGTAATACCGTACTTAGGATATCTAGGCTTTTTCGTCAGGACACCAGTAGGCTTCATCTTATTAATGGTTATACCAGCTACATTATTAATCCTCATAGAAATAGCAAACATTGTTAAGGAAATCAAAGCAAAAAGAAAATAAACTAACAAAAGTTCTGAAAACAAATGAAATGAATTAATTAAGATGCTGAAATGCATTTTTATCTTTCTCAGTGTCAATTTTAATATGAAAGTTTCTGGTAGTTTTTCAGCTATAGTTAAAAATTATCTTAATTTCTAATCTCAATTTCATGTATTGTTTTCTCTTTAATTTTTGTTCTTCCATCACGTGAGCCTTGTGAAGTTCCCCTCATGTACCATCTCTTTCCCTCCTAAAATGAACGCTTAAGACTATTCTGAGAATAAGAAAAAATCTAAAAGTCTTTTACACTGAGAGTTCAAGTCTTATCTATCTTAAGGCGAAGTTTATATCAAAAGTTCTGCTATAAACAATCAGATCTAAATGCCATTTAAAGATGAGTGTGGCATCTGTAGTAGAGTTCTTTCATATGCTTATCTTAGGCGATGCCAAAGATGCGGAAAAATGTTCTGCAGAGACTGCATGGTTCCAGATGTGTCTACAGGAGACCCCACTAAAATGTTCTGTCTTCATTGTGCAAGAAGAATTGTCTCACCAAAAACCATGCACAAATACGATAGACTTAGAAACTATCTAAAGTTTAGAGCTTCATTTACAAATACAGTAAAACTAACTTTTGCGAAAATCGACGGTATAATAGGCGACAATCTGCCCACCAAAGCGTATCGCGATGCAAAATGGTGGACCAATTCACCAAACCTTTCCCATACCAAAGCTTGGGTTAAAGCCGGATGGAAAATAGAAAAAGTAAATTTGGAAGAGGGCTATGTTGTTTTCAAGAAATTTAAAAATGTTACAACAAAAGTTTCAAAAAGTAAAATTAACAAACCCTTCACACCAGTCCGCGTTCGCCCTTCAAGAAGAAAGAAACCCTCAAAAACAAAAGTTTCAAAACTATACGCCAGACTTAAAAATTTAGAAAGACAAAAAGCCACTTTACCACAATACCGTGGAAGTTTCAAACCCAAAACAAAACATGAGAAAAAACTCTATAAACCAGAAAAGAAGCCACAATAACGAAAAGAAATTTTTATCTAACTCACCGCAATAATTGCATTAACGCAAGGAAGCGGTCGTCGTCTAGCCTGGTTTAGGACACAGAAGCCTTGCTGGAAAAGGCCTGTGGAAGCCTTCCAAGCCTGCGATCCCGGGTTCAAATCCCGGCGACCGCACCAAGAACTTTCTCTTTTAGAAAAGAGAACCTTCACTAAGGGAAACACGCTGTTTTTAGTTTGAGTCAGTTTGCTAATGTTGTTATCTCTGTTTTATGCAGTTCTGTTCTTAAATGGTTAGAAGGGAGCCTAGGCTTTTTGAGTTGCCTGAATGTAGAAACTATGTGTATAAGCGAAGCCGTTGCTGCTAGAACGTATGCCTCTACAACATATGGCAGAAATATTAAATGCACTGGAGGAAAAAATGAAATGGAGAAGGTGAAGTGTTGTGGATTTAGAGAAATTTTACAAGGTCGCTCCGTGGCCAATGAGACCTGACGACCCGAAAGCTCAAGCTCGCTTTAATAAAATTGTTAAGCTGTTTAGTTTTCTGTTAGCGAGTCACCCTTTTTTCGAGTTTTTAAGTAGAAAGAGTTTCCTAAGAGTTTTAGACGTTATGGCTGGTTCTGGGATCGCAGGTGCTGCCTTAGCTAGGGTTTTGTCATCCAAGAAGTTCGGAGTTAGTCTTACAGTAAGTGATGTAAGGTGGGATGATTTACAGTTAGTGCACGGGTGGCTAAAGGATGTTAAGGGAGTGGATGTTGAAAGCGTGGTGGCTGATGTTTCGCAGTTACATGAAGTTATACCGAATAGAGGGAAGTATTATGACATTGTGTTGTTGTGGGGGCTTTCCACTCCTCACTTGGATCCTTGGAAGATGGCGAAAGCCTATGCTTCAATTTGTCATTTGCTGAAAGACGACGGCGTAATGTTATTGGATGAAGTTGATAGAGTTTTCAACATTTTCTACAGAATAGGCTACAAAGACTTTTTGGTGGAAGGCGAATCCGGCAAGGATGTAACCGTTATCTCAATTCACAGGGGATATGACAAAAAGCTGGGTGTCTTTCAGAGAACCACATATACACTTCCAGAATTCCGAAAAATCGCTACATTGAACTACAGGTTTTGGGATCTGGCTGGCATATCGGCTCTTGGCTGGATTTTTTTCAGCAACGTAGATGTAGTGCCGCCAAAAATGCATAATGTTCAAGAAATGCAGCATGTCATATTATTGAGTAAGCCTAGAAGGAAAATTTCACCATATGACTTGAAAAAGGAGCCAGTTTTCATTTCCACGAAAGATTAAGAATTATTAGTGCGCTTTTCTAGGATCTATTGAACTTTTCTAAAGTGCTTCTAAGCCACTAAAGTTTACATTCTATCTCTAGTACTTTTCCTTGTCCATATGAGAGTTTTGTATCTTTCTGCTTTAGAAAACCCTAGCGATTCATATAGGCAAATTGCTGGGCTGTTTTTAACATGAACTCTTAGATAAGCCTGTTTGCATCCGTTTGCCTTCAGTTGCGATAATGTAAACAACATTATTTGCTTTCCATAGCTTTTTCCTCGGTGTTGTGGGTCAACTCCTATATTACTGATTAAGCCTCTGTTTGGGTTGAAATCTATTATGCCAACGGGTTGTTGATTTTTGTTAGCAAAATAAAACTTCTCTTGAGAATAATAGAAGTTTAAAAACTCGTCGGGCAATTCGAGCATGTGTTGTAAAGCTATTGATAACGTTATGTCAGGGGAACCTTGCAGAAATTTCCTAGCAATTTCTATGAATTGACGCATTTCCTCTTTCTGCACTTGCCTGAACTTGAGTTCACCAGAAACACCGTACTCCTTATCCAGCTGACAAACCATTCGATAGCAATCATCAAACTCCTTAAAACCTGATTTCTTGAACTTGCAGATCGCTTTTGCATCTTTGTCGCGAAATGTTGCTAAAGCATATTCAACATTATTCTCTGTCATAAGTGTCCTCGCTTCCAAGATGAACTCCTCTATAACCTCTGCAGGCAATGAGGGGTTAATTAACCTTAGAAGCGCCATTGGTGTTCCTGGTGGGGCATAAAGCTGTATAGGCTCTTTCCCAACCGCAACAATACCCATAGGATCTGCCTCATAAACGACCACCCAATAAGGCAAGTTCATCGCTTGAGCCTGTTGAGTAAACCGTGAAACTTTCTCTAGGATTTCCCTTGCATCTGGATCGCCACTAAAATAAACTTTCATCAAATCAACTTTCTCTGACGAGACATTGATATTAATATCCATTTTTTAACTTTTGACGTGTAATTTGATAAATTTACAAGTCCCATAGAAAACTTGTAAAGAAGATAATACAAAGGATAAACACTTCTCTGCTTTACTGTATTTTAAATGGTAACTTTAGTGCTTTTAGGATTTTATCAAAAATTTTCATAAAATCGTTTGTAAAACGTGCAGATATCCTCTACGATTAAATCTGGCTTCTGATCGATTTTTTGCAGATTTTCTAGTGAATAGAATTGGGACGGAATAAAAACAGTTTTCATTCCAGCCATTTTTGCTCCTTTGATGTCCTCTTCAGGGCTATCTCCCACATAAACTGTTTCTTCAGCCAAGGCTCCAACTCGTCTAAGTGCTTCTTCAAAAATTTTTATGTGAGGTTTACGCCATCCTACATCATCGGAAACTAAAATTGCATTAAAGAATTGATTTATGCCAAGTTTCCTAAGTGAAGCGTGAATTACTGGAGCGTATGTAAAATTTGAAACTAATCCTAATTTGTATCTTGTTGAAAATTCTTTTAGCACATTTTCTACACATGATCTCAGTTCAAGGGCATTTAAGTAATCTTCAAAAAAGATGTTGACAGCTGTCTTTATTCGAGGGTCTTCTGAGGATGTTTTGAAACCTAGCGAATTTAGAGCTTCAGAAATCCAAACAGCGTTGGTCACTTCTTTGAGTTGTTGGTAACGAATAATCCTGTACTTTTCATGGGCTTTTCTATATGCGTCCCTAAAATTTTTAGTGTTTACATCAAAACCTGCCTTAACAATAGCTATATATAACTTTCTTTTAGATTCTTCTAAACTATAATTTCTAACATTTGTTAAAGTACCAATAAAATCGAAAATTACAGCTTTTATACTTCTCAACTTAAACGCTTCCTTTTTTGTCTATACTGTTGTAGAATACTGTTTTGCAATTCTTATTTTTAAATAATAAAGTTTAGATAAATCTCAATTACTTGGATATTCTTGAAATATAATGTCTTTCAAAGATTATTTGCATGAAAAGGCTGAAGAATCTAGACACAACGAAACAGCATCTTACCTTATGTTCATTGCAGGAGCCATATTTTTTGTAGGAGGCATTCTAGAAACGTTATGTCTAGGTAAGAATCCAGAGTGGTTGGTTTTCATTCCATATTATGTAGAACCATATCCTGGCGCCGTTTTAGGGCTATCTTTGATAATGAGTGGCTTTTGTCTGATAGTTTTTGGTTTATCAGTGGGAATATACTATTCTAGAAACAGAGGCTGGTATATGCAAGAATTACGCAAAGCAAACGCCTTAGAAGAATCTATGATGTTCCGGAAAACTAAGTATAATAAGAAAACGAGAAGAAAAAATAGTAAATACAAATCTTGAACCTCAGGCTCCAGTGTCTCTCTATACTTTAAGCAAAGGGTGTTTTTTCTAGAGCGATAAGACAATTAATAAATATTTGCTGAATTTATGATAAGAGATATAAACAGAGGAGAAAGCCGTGAACACATGGGTGTATTTAATAATTGTAGTTATGGCTTTATGTATAATACTCATTCCGATCGTAGCTTATTTATTTGGAGGATGGTATGCTTATTGGGGACATGCTCTGCTAGCAATAATTTTTGCTGTAATGGCAATTTTATTGAAAACACGGTTTTATTGGGAGGAAGACTAGTCGGTGTCACCGATACCTGAAGCGACTCCAGAACTTGTAAGCGGTGTCATTCTAGCAATAGTGGCTTTTTTGTCTATAAGCATTTTTCTAGGAGTATTTTTTAGGAAGAAGACAAAAACTTTTGAACAGTGGCTTGTTGGACATGGGGATATAGGGCCTATTGTCACAGGCTTTGCCCTTATTGCCTCTTACCTTAGCGGTTGGGCAATTTTTGGAAATGCTGGATTAAGCTACACTTACGGTTGGTCTGGAAGCTGGCTTATAGGCACCATTTGCATTATGGGCATTACGCTATGCTTAGTTTTAGGCTATAGAATGCGAAGATATGTAAAGCTTGGAGCACGCACAGTGCCTGAAATGCTTAAAGTTAGATTTGAAAGTAGAGGAATACAGGCTTTAGCTGGATTAACAATGATAATCTTGCTTATAGTTTATTCTGTAGGTCAATACAAGGCCATGGCGACAGTGTGGACAATAACCACAAAAACACCTTTCCAATGGAGTTTGTTGGCTACGGCATTACTTGTTCTCTTCTATATAGCAGTAGGTGGTTACACTGGAACACAGTGGGTATCATGTTTTCAAGGAATTCTTTTAACAGCGGTAGGATGGACTCTGGGCATTGTAGCTCTCTTCTGGGCAGGCGGTCCAGCTACTATAGTCGAATCTCTCAAAACCCAAACTTATACAGCTCCTGGGGGTGATCCAAGCAATATTTCTTTGGAAGGATATGTTCTACCTTTGTCATCTCCCAAGTATCTGGCTTTTCCAGGTGTTGATTGGATTGGTGTTACAGCAACAATCTTTATGTTTCTTTTGATGGCAACAGGTTTTCCCCATAACATAGCGAGGTTTTTAGGCACCCGAAAAGTTACAAAACGAGAATATTGGGTTATGCTCTTAATAGTTATTGTAGGGGGGTTAACTCCCTTATGGATAGGCGTCGTTGGTTTTGCGGGCAGAAAAGTTTGGGGAAATGTGCTGATGACTGATACTCAATACGCTCCCATGTATGGCGACGCTGTAGGAGCCTTGGTCAGCATGAGTGCCGGAGGAACACCTCTTGCCTCTTTATTTGCTGCTAGTGTTTTCGCAGCCTCGGTTGCAACTTTGGCGGGTATGGTTATGATCATGGCGACAAACATAACTAGAGATTTTATCCATAACATAAAACCGACAATACCCCCTAAAAAATTGTTATGGCTAACAAGACTAATGCTAGTTCCTTTTATCGCGATACCTTTGTGGTGGACATTAACTTCCCCTCCACCAGTGCTTTCAGAACTTATGGCAGGTTCAGCTGTAGCTCAAGCAGGTATTTTCTTCTTTGTTGTAGGGGTTTCAATGTATTGGCGAAGGGCTACCAAATGGGGAGCTGTTGCTGCATTAATTTATGGCTTAGTAATCACTATTCTACATCCTAAAGCTTATGGAAAACTACTTGGACTCTATCATTGGGGATACTGGGCCCTAGCTCTTATGATAGGGTCTGCTACATTGTATTTCCTTGTAAGTTTAGCCACAACTCCTCTTAAAGAAGAAAAACTTGAAAAAATGTTCTTCTAACACAGAAAAAGCTAAAGCTTCTCAAGATGAGGTGCTATATCCCTTATTTTTTTAGCGAAAACAGTTGCCAAAAGCATATCTACATTGCCTATGACTTTTTCAATCCTATTATCAAAAGGTATTTTACCTAAAAAAGATAAACCAAACTCTTCAATTTGATCTTTAATAAAATCTGAGTCATCCATTTTCATATTCTCAATAACGCCAATAATTTTGATCTCCAATTTCTTCAGTAAAATTGCCAATTTCTTTACAGTTTCGAAAGCCAATCGTGAAGACGTCGTAACTATAAGGAATTTTATATCTTTAACCAACCTAAGCAAATCCAATGTAGCGTCACCAATGCCTGGGGGCATATCAATAACTAAAAAATCTAAGTTTTCCCACCTGGTTATGGCTAATAGCTCAACAAGAGCGTTTGAGATCTCTGTCCCTCTTAAGGGAGATGGTTTGTTGCCAGAATAATAAATTATTGACATATATTTCAAACCATACACTTCTGGAGGCACAATTCCTTTCTCTTCCTTTGGCCATGTTTCTCTAATCCCCAAAATAAGGTGCGTAGAAGGACTTGTAAAATCTAGGTCAAAAAGACCAACTTTGTAGTCTCTCTTGGCAAGTGTCAAGGCCAATGTTGAGGCAACTAAGCTTTTTCCTACGCCCCCCTTGCCGCTTGAAACGGCGATAATATTATTCACCTTTTTCAGCCGACTATCGATTATAGAAATTCGCGGATCAATCATGCTTATTTTACCCCTTTTATACTTTCAAGCCATACTCCTCTTCCTTCCTGTATGTCAAAGTCTGGGCTTCCACATTTGGGACATTGTATGTACGTGTGGACTATTTCCGGAACAAAATGTATAGCTTCTGCTGTTTTTTCACTCAATTTTTTCCTATTAAAAAACCATTCGTGATTACATACTCTACATTTCAATTTTGCCTTTGTTTTCTCCATAGTGAACTTTGTCTTTTCAAGCTTTTCTGTTTTTAGTTGTGACAATGCATATTCGAGAATTTCGAGTTCTACTTGCTGAAGTTCGCCAACCTTTATTTTAACCTCTATAATTTGCTTGAACCCCTCTTTTTCAGCTATTTGAGAAACTGTAGATATTACTGCTTCTGCCAAAGCCCATTCATGCATTGAAATAGCTCCATCTTAATTTCTTAATGCCTTTTCAACTTCTTCTCTTATGATAAATCCTCCAATGTGGAGTATAGGTTCTTGTGTTTCTGGATCTACGCTCATGGTGGCTGTGCATGGGTAACTATGATGGGCTTTGGCGATAGCATCATAGAGAATTTCTTTCTCCGTTTTAACGCCTAAAAGCTTTCTTGCTACATACCATGTGGAACCACAAGGGGCACTACGTTTAACAAGTGTAGATTCAATGACATTATGGCCACCTCTTTTGATGGTTGAAATTTCTAGGGAGGGTCTTCCAACTTTAAGTTCGTTTACGAATCTTGAAATTATCGGTGAATTTTCTCTGGGTTCTAAAGAGCAAAAAGGTTTTGGAAATGCATTTTCTAAAGAAAGTTCGGAGCATTTTTCTTTAAGTTGTTTTTTTAATCCAGAAGGAACTTCATTGAAGTCTTCTATTGGAACGATTAGCCCTTTCACTTCAGCTTTTTGTAAGTATGTTGGGAGTTCAAGTAATAGATCTTTATGCAGTCCAGAGGTTATGCATAAATCTGCTTTGGGTATTTTCTTTGGCATGTACTCTTCAGGATTGTCAATGAAAGCTGGCAGTTTGGATGGCTCTGGCAGTTCTATGGCGGCTCTGATGTTGCGAACAAAACTGTAAACATTGTATTTGCATGAATCACAGTATAAGCCGCAGGATTTGCAGAAGCTGGGGTCATTTATGAGATTTCTTATTACGCGCTCTGCAAACTCCCCACTGTAAATAAACACTAGAGTTAGAGTATTTTTATTGGGGTATTCCAAGTTCTAACACTCTGTGACGTTTAATCTTTTGATGTTGCGAGAATTATATGCTCTAGGAAGAGATCCTCTGGAAGAGCTCCAACAAATTCTGTTTTCTCGTTTATCACCGTTTTAGGGACGCCCATAATCCCATACTTATGTCCAAGATGGGGAAACTCGCTTACTTCAACAACATCAGCTTTTACCATATCATTTTCAACTGCAAATTTATAAGCTAGACCCGCCACCATCGGACAGTATGGGCAGGTTAAGGTTACAAAGACCTGTATGTGTACAGTTTTCTTAATATCCTTCAATTTCTTTTTCGTCTCTTCTAACAGATCTGTTTTACCTGTTGAGACACTTATTATACCCTCCAGAAGAGTTTGAAATTCGTAGCCATGGGGCAATCCGTAAAATCTCACACCGTAATCTCTTTCCCCGAGAACTATTATAGCAGGAACTTTGTCCGCACCATATTTTTTAGCTTTGGCTGCCTCTGCAATAAAGTCATATATTTCTACGGTAATCTTGTCGCTTAAAGCTGAAAGTTCATTTAACAATTGTCTAGTTTGAGCACAGAACTGACACTCTACTTCCTGAGTGAACATAACAATTTTTACTGGCTTTTCAAGTTTTTCTTCAAGCTCACTTTTTATATGCTTTTTATGTTCTTCTGGTATAAGACTCAATTCTTCACCTTCATTTATTTTCTCAAACTTTTAACTTTTCAAGTATTATAGCTGGGCATATTTTTTTCACACCTTCAATTATGCCTATTTTTTCTGAGATAATCTTTGATAATTCTTTTCCATCCTGAGTCCATATTTCTGTCATTATCATGTGATCGCCGGTGGACGTTGCAACATATCTAGTTTCCTGTATTCCGCAGAGTTTTTGGGCGACTTCAAGAAGTTTCGGTGGATCAACATCTACACCTATTATTGCTACGGTATTAAATCCTATCTTTGAAGGTTCGATCACAACAGTAAACTTTCTTATTACCCCTTTTTGTTTTAGTGTTGCTACTCTCTTTCTAACAGTAGACTCGTTAACTCTTAATCTGCGAGCTATCTCTGTGTATGGAATGCTAGCATCTTCTTCAAGAAGTTTAAGAATTTTCATGTTCAATTTGTCAATCATATGAGGATTCCCCAATCAGTCCGATTATCATACGTTTTCAACAAACATTTATCCTATTTTCGTACATAAAGTTTATAAATTCATACATATTTATAAGTTTATCGTAAAATTTAGTATAGAAATAGGAAAGTAGGTGATGAATATGAGAAAAATAACCGAAGAAAACATAAAAAATGCTTTTGCTGGGGAAAGTCAGGCACACATGCGCTATTTAATTTTCGCAAAAAAGGCTGAACAGGAAGGCTTCTCAAATGTTGCTAGGCTTTTTAGAGCCATAGCCTACGCAGAACTTGTTCACGCTTCGAACCACTACAACGTTTTAGGCATGATCCGTAATACAATAGACAATCTGCAAGTAGCTATTGACGGCGAAACATACGAAGTAGAAGAAATGTACCCTGCATTCAACGCTGTAGCCAAACTTCAAGAAGAAAAAGGCGCGGAAAGAACCACTAATTGGGCGCTTCAAGCTGAAAAAGTGCATGCAGGCATGTACCAAAAGGCTAAGCAATCTGTGATAAGCCAAGAAGACATTAAAATCGGTGCTGTTTACATTTGTGAAATGTGTGGTTACACTGTGGAAGGAGAAGCTCCAAGTCGATGTCCAGTGTGTGGTGCTTCTAAAGAAAGGTTCAGAAAGTTCTAAGGGAGGCGGTTTGGGAGAATGCAAAAATGGAAATGTTCTGTATGTGGCTATGTCTTTGACGGTGAAGTTCCACCGGATAAATGTCCAAATTGCGGTTCACCGAAAGAGAAATTCGAAAAATTAACTGAAGAAAAAGCTCAGATAATTGAACGCTCTAGATTTTCCAACACTCTTCATATTAAGTTAATATCCCTTTTAACAGAGGTCTCCGAGATAGCAAACCAAGGCATAAAAGATAATTTGGATCCGAGGTGTCGCGAAATATTTGAACAAGCCAAAGAAACAGTCAATCTTGTTGCTCAGCGAAGCAGAACAGAAATTCAGTCTCATGTAGGAAAGGGCAAATGGGGTTAAATAACTGTCCCCATCTTTTAAAATAAGTGTGAGGTGATATAAATGGAAAGAAAAGTTGAAAAAGAAAGGAGGGGGGACTTTTAAGGCTAGGTGAACTGGAAACCTGGGGATGCAGTTATAGTTCCTCCACCTAAAACTCAAGAAGAAGCTGAAGAACGTTTACAGAAGGTTATGAATGCGTAGATTGGTTCCTTTGTAAAAAGAAACTGTAATCCCTACAAAGGAATAATCCGAAGAAGATGTTAAAATACTCTTTCCTTTGATTAATCCGGGAATGGACAAGTTTTCGATGGACAACCCCCCGCATATTCTGATTCTGCAACAACAAAACTTTTCTCTTTTGTTCTAACTTCCCCTATGTATAAGACTTGTTCAGGTTTGCTTCCATAACGAAACACCGTGATACCCTTACATTTCAGTTTCCATGCAAGCTCAAAAACCCTTCTCACATCGTCTACGGTTGATTCTTTTGGCATATTAACTGTTTTTGAAACTGCATTATCAGTATACTTTTGGAAGGCAGCTTGCATACGTACATGCCATTCTGGTTCAATGTCAAGGGCGGTAACAAAAACTTTCTTAACATCTTCAGGTACCTTATCGATTTTCTGGACAGACCCTGTTTTTGCTATTTTCTCAAGAAGTTCTCCACTGTAAAATCCTCTTTCTTTTGCTATCCTCTCAAAGAGGGGGTTTGTTTCGAAAAGTCTAGTTCCACTCATCACATTTCTTATGAAAGATATTGCGAAAACAGGTTCAATTCCTGATGAGCATCCTGCTATTATGCTTATGCTTCCTGTAGGAGCAATAGTAGTAACCGTTGCATTTCTCATTGCACTATACTTGTCTTTCCATATGCTTTTCTCAAAATTCGGAAAGGATCCTCTCTCTTCTCCTAGTTCTACAGATTTTTTGCGGGCTTCTTCGCTAATAACACCCATTATTTCTTCAGCTATTTTTATAGCTTCATAAGAACTGTAACGAATTCTAAGTTTTATGAGCATGTCTGCAAAGCCCATAACACCTAAACCTATTTTTCTGTTGGCTTTGGTTCTAACCTCTATCTCTTTTAATGGGTATCTGTTTTCGTCAATGACATTATCAAGAAAGTGAACTGCATTTCTAACAGTTTTCTGTAGCTTCTCCCAGTTTATCTCTCCATTCTCAACCATTCTGGAGAGATTGACGGATCCCAAGTTGCATGATTCGTAAGGCAACAGGGGCTGTTCGCCACATGGGTTGGTGGCCTCTATTTTACCGATTTCAGGGGTTGGATTATGTCTGTTGATTTCGTCTATAAATATTGCTCCAGGGTCTCCGCTCTGCCATGCTGATTGTGCTATTAGATTCCAGATTTTTTCCGCTTTTGTTCTTCTAACTTTTTCATTGTTTCTTGGATTGACTAACCAATATTCTTCTCGATCTTCCAAGGCTTTCATGAAATCATCGGTAACCGCTACTGAAATGTTAAAGTTAGAGAGAAAACCTGGTTTTTGTTTAGAAGTTATAAATTCAATAATGTCAGGATGATCTATCCTTAGAATCCCCATCATGGCTCCTCGGCGTTTGCCTCCTGCTTTTATAACCTCTGTTGCTGCATCGAAAACACTCATGAAGCTTATAGGTCCTGATGCTACGCCTTTAGTAGATTTGACTATGTCTCCTTTTGGTCTTAATCTAGAGAAGTTGAACCCCACTCCGCCTCCACTTTTTTCTATTAAAGCCATATTTTTTACCGCGTTGAAAATGCTTTCAAGAGAGTCTTCAACTGGTAAGACAAAGCATGCAGAAAGTTGTCCAAGTTCTGTTCCAGCGTTAAAAAGTGTGGGTGAGTTGGGAATAAATTCAAGTTTTGCCATCATTTCATAAAAGATTTTTTCGCTTTTTTCAGGGGATTCACCATATTTTGCGTCTGCTTTAGATATGGCCTTGGCTACTCTCATGAACATTTCGGCCGGTGTTTCTATTATCTGCTCTTTTTCATTTTTCAGCAGGTATCTCCTGTTTAAAACTTCTAGAGCGTTAACTGTTAATTTTGGCTCTGGGATTCCAAGTTTTATCTTTAACTTCCTTATTTCATCCTTCTTTTCCCTATAGTTTTGATATTCTTTAGCTACTTTTTGGTAGCCTTTTAACCTTAAAACTTGGATAACTAGATTTTGGGCATCCTCAACAGAGGGGACTTTTTCTTTAAATCTTTCTTCTAGAAGCTTAACAACTTCGTTTGTTATTTTTTCAGCTTTTTCTCCGTTGCCAAGTTCAACAGCAATGAAAGCTTTGTGAATGGCATCCCGTATTCTACTTGAATCAAAATCTACTATTCTACCATCTCTTTTTCTTATTTTTGTGATTGGCATAACCTAACATTTCCAATTTTATTAAATCTTGTATAAACATGTTTAGTAAATCCGTATATAGTAATAGTCTAGTACTTTTTCTACTCTTTTTTGACAAACTGATCTTTGGACGCACCGCAAATAGGACAGACCCAATCATTAGGCAGTTCCTCAAATGGTGTTCCGGGATCTACTCCATGCTCTGGGTCTCCCCTCTCAGGATCGTATATGTATCCACATACCGTGCATTCCCATTTTTCCAACAGTTATCACCTTTTAAGATAAGATTTTATAGGTTGACGATATTTAAGAGTCCCGTTTGAAAAGGTGTTTCAAATGTTGTCCCAGCTTCCTATAATTTTAGAGAAAGTTGGCAAAGAAGCCTTGAACATGGAAATACTGCGAGCTTCGATAATAGCTGAGTTAGATGCTATAAATCTTTATGAACAGTTTGCTGCTGCTACAGACAATATGCTTTTGAAAAAAGTTTTACTGGACGTTGCTAAAGAAGAGAAAACTCACGTTGGCGAGTTTCAAGCGTTATTGCTAGAATTGGATAAAGAACAGATTGAAGAATTAAAGAAAGGCAAAGAAGAGGTAGAAGAGCTAAAATGCAAAAAATAGCTAGTAACATCTTTCCCCACTTTTTTACAAAAATATAAATATGATATATATCAAAACTCAACAATATTGTTAGTAAAAGGTTTCGAGGTGAAATTTTGGAAGAAAAAAAGTTTTACGTTTTGCCTCAATTAACTTTCAACTATGGAGATTTAACTCCTTACATATCTGAAGAACAACTTAGAATACATCACAGCATCCATCATAAGGCCTATGTAAACGGTGCAAACGCCATGCTTCAACGGCTAGATGAAGCACGGAAGAAAGATGTAGAGTTAGACATTAAATCTACTTTAAAAGCATTGTCATGGAATATTGGGGGACATCTTCTTCACTCGCTTTTTTGGAGGAACTTAACGCCACCAAACAAAGGAGGCGGGAAGCCTAGGGGTACGTTAAGCAATGTTTTAGAGAGGGAATTTGGAAGTTTTGAAAGATTCAAGAAGGAATTTACCCAGGCTGCCGTAAGCGTTGAAGGCTCAGGTTGGGCGGCTTTAAGCTTTTGTAGACAGACTGGTCGTCCTATTATAATGCAGATTGAGAAACACAATACTAATGTTTACCCCATGTTTCGCATCTTAATGGTTCTTGATGTTTTCGAACATGCTTATTACATCGACTATAAAAATAAACGTGGCAAGTTTGTTGAAGCTTTTTGGAATATAGTCAACTGGGATGAAGTAAACAAGAGACTTGAAGAAACTTTAAAGTGACAAGCCTTATCACTACCTTCCTTTCTTTAATTTGTTCTGTAAAAAATAGAGTCGTTAAGAATGGATATTGTTAAGGTTCCTGGAAAAAATAAGAAGCGTAAGGTTTTCCTTTATGTTTTAAGTACATGCGTATGGTGTAAACTGACAAAACGATTCTTAAAAGAAAATGAAATTGAATATGAATATGTAGATGTGGATCTTTCGAGTAAAGAAGATCGCGACAAAATTAGACAAGATATTTTAAGTAAAGGAGGAAGTCTTAGCTATCCGGTCATAATAGTTGACGATGAAATTATAATCAACGGGTTTAGAAAGGACAAAATAAAAGAGGTTTTACAACTGTGATAACTTTAGATAAAGTGCGCCAAAGAGCGGAAAGCGATGCAAAGACCCATGGATACTACCTTAACCCTGATGAAATTTTTCTCAAAGATCTTCTGGAAGGTTTGAAAAGAAATGAAGAGCGTTATGGATACCCTTCATGCCCCTGCAGACTAGCGTCTGGTAAATTTGAAATTGACAGAGACATAGTATGCCCCTGTGACTATCGGGATCCAGACGTTGAAGAATATGGCTCGTGCTACTGCGGACTTTATGTTAGAAAAGACATTTACAAAGGTCAAACCCAAATAATGTCTGTTCCTGAACGTAGACCTGTTAATAAACAGGTTAGAGCTTACGTAACTTCGAGTTCTTCAGCTGAAAAAGAAGGGGAGGCTAAACCTGTATCTGCTAATGAATTTAAACTCAAGCTAAAGTTGTGGTATTGTAAACAATGCGGTTATGTGGTTTTCCGTGAAGAACCTCCTTACATTTGTCCAATATGCAAAGCAAAAAGGGAAATGTTTGCTGAAATCAAGATAAGCACAGAAATGTTTAGCACCTAATCATGCTAGAAATTTCTTTGGTTACAAGCGAAATAGCGTATGTGTCTATCTCATAACTTTTATCTCAATGTTTTTCCAATTCTTCTTTATTCCTCGTAGAGATGAAACAGCACCTACAACCATTCCACTTAAAATCTTAGTAACAAACTCGTTCAGGTTTATTTCTTCTCCATCTACCAATAGCTTAATATCCAATCCAATCACCTCAACTAAATGATTTAAACCTATGAGCGTAAAAATGAATCGGGATTATAATTACCTTTTTATCCTTTTCTTCTTTTTTGAAATTACTAAAGAAATAACTTAAAATAATAAGGCAGGCGATTGCTACTAATACGCCGAAGAAAGTCATTAGAATAATGTTATCGGTTGTTTCTAAGAGAAACGCTGTGGATATTGCTACTAGAAAAATACCAAAATAAAGACTTGTATTTTTTCTTGAAAAATGAGCAAATTCCTCAAAAATAGACTTTTGATACCTGCTTATTAAAGTTAATATGGAAACAATGGCTAAGAAAACTATTACAAAAGTATATGAAAATTCAGCCCAATAAGCATGAGCGCTAAAAGTAAGTAAAATCCCCACCTCATCGCCCACTAGTCCGCCTCCCGCGCCAAAAAGTATAGCTGCTAACCTGTCTGTCTTTTCACTCTGGTAACTAATGCCTATCCATCCACCTATAGCGAGCAAGGCTAGACCATACCAGAAATGGTGAATATGGTAACCGCCTGTAACTAGAACTATTGTGGGATTAAAAGTTGTAAAAGTTCGAGCAATTAAAAAGGAAGCTACAAAAGAGATAAGAGCTAATAAAGAAAGTTTCGGTTTTTCTTTAATTTCTTGTTTGATAGACATTTTCTTTTCCATAAACGTAAGATTAATGCTAAACGATAAAGGTTTCATCTTTTAGCTTATCAATCCTTTTTGAATCTACGATTGTACATGAAAATCCAATATGATCGAAGTAATATCTAAACTCGTTTCCTAAAAATCTACCAGTCTTTGTTGCAAATATGCTTTCTAGAAAGAAGACTAAAGCATATTTCCGCATAATACGTCCATTTCTACGACCTTCCGCATGACAAATTATACCTAGAATTTTTTCACTCATCTCTAACACATGTTAAAATATCCCTCTGGTTTTATTTTTCCTTTTTCTTTACAGTTTGATGCATATAAGCGCCATATTGTTATCTGAAGATTTTGCTTAAACAGAAACTGCATTCTTCTAATGGAAGTTTTTTATCTGATTTACGACAAAATTCACACATCAACCCATTCTGTCTTATTAAATTACACATACTGCAAAAAATCTTTAGAAATTCCTCTCTGGAAAACTCGCCATTTAAAACCAGATGCGTAATCTTTTGTACCAGAACATCCACTTCTCTCACTTGGACAACATTAATTACGTATCCACGAACTTTTCTGGTATATTTGCTGACCGCTGATTGGGAAATGCCTAAAAGATTGGCAATTTCATCTTGTTTTAACCCATGTCTTTCTACAAGTTCTCTAGCAACTAAGGCCTTTAATGAAGGGACTAAAGATCTCACAGCAACCTCACATGGGATTATCAAGCGACATCACCAACACTCTATCTTCAAAGAAAAGTATATAAATATGCCGTATGTCATAATATTACCCAGACGTACGCAAATCTAACAAATTTTTCTCTCTCCTTTTTCCCCTCACGCAGCGTACGTCTGGAATGCGAATGTTGTCTTACATAGAAATTTTATCTTGGATAAAAATCAGAGAATGGTTGAAAGTCTTAGGGATTAATTTTATAGGCATATCTCACTATTGTTTTCAATATTTTATGGTGTTTTTTCTCATCATCTGCAATATGCTGAAGAAGCAATTTTAATCCTTCATCTTGAGTTTGAGCGATTTCATCTTCCACATGATTTAAAACCTCAGTTTCCATTTCTACATGTTTTTCAAGTTCCCTCTTGACCACGATCTTATCCACATAACTGTCCACACGATGCTCCCAAAGAGTTTTTGAAGATGGAATTCCTTTTAACACTTGAAGTATGGCGCTCAAAATGTTGGCATGTTTCTGAGAGTCTAAGCGCATTTCAAGCAATAGTAACCTGGCTGCAGAAGTGTCAACTTTTTTGTATAAATCATTAATACGCTCAACATGTTCCTTTTCAATCTCTATTTGTTTTTTAATAAGTTCTGTTAGCCTATTCTTACTTTCCATTCTAAAGTCTCCAGTAACTCTCTCATATACAGTTTAATTTATTATAGTTTATGTCCAATGAGAGCTTCTAGAATCAATGAAATACAAGCAAAATTCTACTATTGTCTTTACGTTGCTGAGGTTATATGGTTTTATTATAGAACGTTAAACACCTAAAAGGAGGAGCCATAAATTCAAGTATACTCCTGCTCCTAAAGAAGAAAAAAGAATGATTGAAGCTATTGTTTCTTTGTAGAAATTATAACGTTCGCTGAGCACTATCATAGAAACTGCAACTGGGACGCTGTGCATAATTACCAATGTTGCTTTTGAAATGTTTGATAAGTTAAAAAGCATGACTATTATTAGAGCAATAGAAGGCAAAAATACGATTCTAAGCAGACTTAGCTTGAAAGCTTTTTTTAAGTTTTCATATTTTCGTCCGTATAGAAAGACTCCAAGCATAAAGATGGCTACAGTTGCTGTCGTACTTCCTAGCATGTGCAATGGGATGGAGATATATTCAGGGATTTTGGTCTTAGTTAAAGATAATATGATGCCGAATAGGATTGAAATAATTAGCGGGTTCTTAGAAAGCTTCTTCGCTACTATTTTTAATCCAGTTCTCAACGCGGTTTTTTTCAGTTTATATAGTTCTAGAATTGTGATAGATGTCGTAACGCTTATGATAGATATAGTAGATGCTGAAAGGGTTGCTAAAGATTCTCCCTCATTAGGAAATGCGAACATGACGAAGGGTATGCCGAAAAACGCTAGACTACCAAAAACTGTGCTCAGAGTGAGCAAATACAAGGCATCTCTTGAAAACTTAAGTGTAAGATATAGAAGGATATAGATGGCTAAAACTATAAGGATTGGAAGTATTCCAGCTGTAACGAAACGTATGTTTTCCTCATTGAACGTTATGTTTGACAAGTCGACTAAAAATAGCGATGGTAAGGCAAAATAGTATAGATAGGCGCTTAGTATGCGTTCATCTCCGCTTTTTAGAATCCCCATTCTTCTAGAGAGTAAGCCTAATCCCATTAGAAGAAAAATGGGTATAAGTGTACGTAAAGCAATGTCAAGTTCCATGTTTTTCCATGACAATTTCTTTAAAAAGCTTTTATTTTTTTCTAATGGTAATGCTGAAATTGATTTTTTAGCAATCCTTATTCTTGAATTAGTAAGTTTTTCTGGTCTCGTTTATGTAATGAACATGTGAGAAGTTTTGGATATTTGGATTGAATAAAAAAATTAACGTGGATTTAAAATATGCAAACAGTGTCAGGGAGAACTTATCCACCAGGAGCCCCATGGAAAGGCACGTTTTTCCAGAGAAGATCCCACCAATCGTCATCAGTAATAGTTTCTCCTCGCACGAGAATTTCTAAGACCATGTTTAGAAGTCTATGATGTCTTTTTTCATCTTCTAAAATCGCGTTTACAAGAAGCTTGACTTTTTCATTTTCAATGTTTGGGATAACCTTGTTTATTTTTTGAATAAGTTCTGCCTCCATTCGGATGTGTTTTTCTACCACAGCTTTTTGCTTATCTAACTTTTCCTGTGTGAGGGCTTGAGAAACACCTGTTAAAAGTTCAACAGCTGATGCGTACATTTCAGCATGTTTTACAGAGTCTAAGGATATTCCTTTAAGAACTCCTTTTACTGGCGGGTTTTTCATGCCTACTAGCGCATTATTCAAAGAATCCACAATTTCATTTTCAACCTGAATTTGTTCTTTCATAAATTTTATCAATTCTTCTTTTGAGTTCAACATTTTCCCTCCTTTCTGGTAAACTGTTATGCATTGTGCATAAGTCTTTCGGCTATTTTTTTCCCAAATTCCTTACATTTCTCTATTCCAATCTGATCTAAAGCATATTTAATAAGTAGTGGTGGCTCAACAACTTGCATCTCAAACTTGTTTTTCATTATTTCAAGAACAAGCTTTGGAGCTTCGCCACTCCATCCATAAGAACCAAACGCTGCACCAATTTTACCTTTTAGGTTAATGTTTTTTGTAGCAGCTTCATCCCAGAGATTTTTGATGTCTATGGTCATATCATGATGATATGTAGGAACTCCAACAATTATAACGTCAAAATCGCCAAGCTTTTCAGCGGAAATGTGATACGTTAATTCTATTTCAATTCCTTGAAGAGTTTTAATGCCTTCTGCCACTGCTTTAGCCATTTTTTCTGTGTTTCCAGTGCGACTATAGTATAAAATTAAAATTTTAGGCAAGTCACTCACATCAGTATCTTCTCTGGAAAAAATATAAAAGATTATCCAATTTTGAAATCAAAACATTAATTATTCCTTAACTAGTAACAACAAATTTTTGTCATACGTTTAAGTACCTGTTGCTTTAGTTTTCATAAAAGCTGCGTATAAATGCCTTGCAATGTTTTTTATTTAAAGATCCTATACTTTTTAAGTAAAACAATGCCCCCTTTTTGTCAACTATTACAGACCTACCTACCTCTACTCTTTTTCTAAGTTTCCGAAAATTTCTTTTCCTAACACATCGGAGATTGCCTCTCTTTTAACAAAGAGAGAATAAGAAAAATTTGTTTGGCTTCATTTCTTAATATATCTTGACACCCCTTTATTTGCTGAGTTGTCGTAGATTTCTTCTATGTGGGATATACATTGGAGTTTTACTCCAATCTCTTTTGATTTTTAATTTGTGGAATAGATCATGCACCGCGTTAACATAGTCATGATATAAATTGTTTAAATAGATTTCAACTCTGCATTTTACTTCATAACTTGTTATTGGAGGTATACAGAATACTAGGACTGCCTGCTTATTTTCAATTAAGTTCTGATAAGTATGCTTCTCGGCTAATTCTAAACTTGATAATTTCTTGAAATCTAGTTTTTTCGAGATATAAATTCTCCAAGATAAATTTCAAAACCTTTCTTCTCGATGGGTTGGTTCCCGCAAAATCTTTTATCTGGCTGAGGATTTTAGGTAAAATGTCCTCTTTCACTACAAAACCTACGCCTTTCACTGCAGCATTTAGGCCCACAGGTCCATTCGTAGCAATGATCGGGGTGTGCCTCAGAAACTCCACGTATAACTCCTTGTCGCTAAGTTCTTTTTGAATTATTCCTGCGGATAGTAGATACCCTCTCTAAAAATCCTCTGAATAAATTCTTCAGGTATGGTTTCTTCACCCATTTCCATCAACTATCTGTAGAAAATGGGCACTAAAGCTTAAACAATTTTTGTTGTATGTAGATGCAATAAAGGAGCCGGGGGTGGGAGTTGAACCCACATATAGCGGCTCTGCAGGCCGCCGCCTGAACCGTTCGGCCACCCCGGCATTTTTTCTACAAGAAGTTTAGAGTCTGGCTTATAATAAAAACATTATTTTTAGTAACCCAGTTTTTGACAGATTTCCTTGTAAATTTTTACAGCTTCTTTTTCATTGTCAACATTTTTTATTAGCATTCGTCCACCATGGAAGAAGGTTATTTCAAAGGTTTTATAATCGAATATTATTGCTAGTTGGGATTTTATTCTAACCTTAAAATGGTGTTTAACCGTTTCATAAATCTCGTCTAGGTTTGCCTTTAACGGCCTTTCCGGGTTTATGTTCACTGTTTTATGACCGCATAGCCAAACAAGTTTTTCACTTCTTTCTGGTGAAACCATAGTTCCTTGGCATGCTTGACAATTCTTTCGTTTTTGAATATCAATGGTTGCAAAATACATATCGCTGAAATCACATATCATCAGTTTGTCTTTCAGAACAGAACCTATTCCCGTTAAAACTTTTATTGTTTCCAGGGCCTGCATTGTTCCAATAATTCCTGGTGTAGCTCCTAAAACGCCTCTAACATCACAACTCATCAAATTGTTGTCTTTAAGATTTGGGAAAACACATTCTAAACAAGGTGTTTCTGGAGGGGCAAAAACTGAAAGATTTCCTTCAATTCCTATCGCTGCACCGAAAATATAAGGAATTCCAAGTTTTGCACAGGCTCTGTTAACCAAATAACGTGTACGCATGTTATCTAATCCATCAACCACACAGTTCACTCCAGAAAGAAGTTTTTCCACATTGTTTACATTCAAATTCTCAGGAACTGCCTCAATCTCAACTAGAGGATTAACTTCTTTCAGTCTTTTCGCTGACGCTTCTACCTTGGGATAATGCAAATCATCAATAGTGTAAAGAATTTGTCTATGCAGATTATGCATTTCCACAGTGTCTTGATCTATTAATCGTAAATGTCCAACTCCCGCAAGAGTCAGATATAGCGAGGATACTGTTCCTAAACCGCCAAGTCCCACAATAGCAACTTTAGATTCTTCAAGTTTCTTTTGACCTTCACGACCAAACTCTTTCATCACAATTTGCCGACTGTAGAACTCATCCCTTGAAATCCTTTTCAAAGTTTTAGACATTTCCGTCGCCTTTTACTTTTAAATATTAAGTTATTTCATTTTATATCTGCCTTTTTTCGAAAACTGCTTTTCATAAATTTCTCTTACTTTTTGAATTGTGTCAGCATCTTTCGGGTTTTTATCATAGCGTATTCGTTTTATTCGAGCAAAGCGCAAAGCCATTCCACACTTGTATTTTGAGCTTTTCTGAATCTCGTTATACGCTACTTCAACAACAATCTTTGGAATAACAAAAACTTTCCTTCCCTCTCTCTTTATAGCTAATTCCTCAAGCATCTTTGTCATCTCAATCATTTCCACGTCGGTTAAACCCTTGAAAGTTTTACCAACAATAAAGAACTCCCCACTTTCAATGTTACGTGCTGCCAAATAATAATCTGAAAGCCACGAATGCCGCCGGCCATACCCATACTCTGCTGCAACAATAACCAAGTCTAAAGGCTCAAGCACAGGTTTTATTTTTAACCAATATTTCCCACGAATTCCAGGAATATATAAACTTCCAGGATTTTTGGCCATCAACCCCTCATGCCCACCATCCAAGGCCTCTCGCAAAAACCTTTCAGCCTCTTGCTGGTTTTCCGTCACTAGTTGCTTTGTTAAAGGTATACCCCCAGAATTTTCAGATAACACTCTTCTGCGTTCAACATAAGTATTTGAAATTAGACTTTTTCCATTAAGATATAAAATGTCAAAAAGATAAAGTCTTATGGGGATCTTTTCAGCAACATTCTCTATTTCATGGACTCTTTTAAACCTCCTCATTAAATGTTGAAAGGGAATGGGATTCCCAAAATTATCCACGGCTATAACTTCACCCTCAAAAATGGCCTCTCTTGCTTTAACATTCTTTCTTACAATTTCAACAATTTCTGGCAAACTTTTCGTAACATCTGTCAGTCGACGACTAAAGATTCTTACTTTCTTATCGCACTTATGAATCTGAACTCTGGCACCATCTAACTTGAATTCAAAAGCAGTTTTCCCATGATGTTCTTTTAATGCTTCAGCAACATCGTTTACCATCTGAGCCAGCATAAGTCTAACAGGTCTGAAAACTTGAAACGTCAACTGCAATAAGCCTTCTAAACTCTTCTTTCTGGCGATTTCAGCAACCTCACCTATGTCCCCAACAATCATGCTTGCCTTTTGAATAACCTCTAGTGGGACAGAGAAAGCTTTTGAAACCGCCTGTTCCATCAAGCCCTCTGAAAAACCAGTTCTCATTTCTCCAATGAAAATTTTAACAAGGTATTTTGCTTCCAAAGGGGATGCTATGCTCAGGAGAACTTCTATTTGACGTTCTTTCTTTTCTCTCGAACCTCCTCCAACCACTTCCGCTATTGCTTCAAAACTGCGTCTCACTTCTGCTATCGTTAACCTTCTCTCTAAAAGTGTTGCTTGTTTTCTGACACTACTTCTCTCTAAAACACTTTTTGTTGCTGAACCTATGTCTCCCGTTTTACCGAAAGCATCCACAAAAACGCTCCATTCAACCTCCGAAATTCTCTTTATTATTTCCCTCAACGTCGCCCAGCTAACCTCTAGGGCTTTTTGACTACTTTTCGGAAAAGGTTTTCCAAGAATCATAGAAACAGCAGGTTCAACCTCGTTTGGCTCAAGCTTTTTAAGAAACTCAGCAACAAGCTTTATCATAAATAGTCTTTTACTTGTATTTTCTAAATTTTCACATAATTCTGCCAAAGCCTTGAAAGATGTAGCCATAATTTTAACCTTAAAACAAGCTTCAAGCTTAAATGGCATCCTACAACAGATAAATTTTGTCTTTATCTAGATAAAAAAGGAAACTTATCGGTTTTAGAAGGACGCTTCCAGTTTTTTCTTAACTTCTTTTATTTTCTTTTCTAGTTCCTTCACTTTTTCTTCGTTTTCCAGAGCCCTGCAGCAATCCCTCGCATATTCTAAAGCACTTACTCCAAACCTGTCGAATCCTTTGTCAAAAGAGAGTTCAGCAGATTTAAGGAAATGTTCAAGAGCAGTTTCATAATCTTTAAGCATATAAGCAGACTCACCAGCCTTATAAAGCATGGAAGTTGCATCAAAGAAATTATTGGACTTGTGATAAAGCTCCGAAGCCCGTAGAAATTTCTCCAACGATTCCTCATATTTGCCTGTTTCATAAAGCGTATTAGCATCCTTATGCAATTTCACAGGATCTTCTTTAACACTCTCGCTCATAAAGACAGCTCCAACTTTCTATTATCATTCTACTACCCCAATTTAGACCTTTCCCATTTTTCAGCAAACTATAAACATTAAAACAATTATCAAAAATATAATCACTTAACGCGGAGATACATAGAATGAAAATTTGTGATGCCCATGTTCATTTAGGAAAATCTGGACCATGGCAACCATACGTTGATCCGACAATCTATGTGGAAAAGCTTATTCCGCTTTTCAATAAATACGACGTTGAAAGAGCTATAGTCTTTCCTAATCCCAACGTAGGCGACCAGTATCCAAAAATGAACGATTACATTGCCGAATGCGTAAAGAAATATCCAAAACGTCTCGTCGGATTTGGACGTGTAGACCCTCGAAGAGAAGATGCAATAAAAGAACTGGATCGCATAAAAAATAGTTTAGGTTTGACGGGTCTTAAACTCCATCCAATGGTCGAATGTTTTAGACCAGACCACCCTTTTTTCGATAAATTCTTCCATAAAGTTAATCAGTTGAACATTCCGATAATTTTTCATTCAGGTATTGGTTTCTCTTCGCCTGGATTAATTCTAAAAATAGCCAAAAAACACCCCGATCTTCCAATAATCCTAGGTCATTTAAGAGAGTCAGCTATTGCGGTGTTAAAAGAATGTGAAAATGTTTATGTAGAAACCTCAGGCGCCCTCCCCGACTATATCGAACTTTCTGTAGACATAGATGAAAATAAAATATTATTTGGCTCTGATGTCCCGTACTACCGTTATCCAACGCAAATAGCTATTGTCGAAGCAGCAGAAATTTCCCCTAAAGCTAAAAGAAAAGTTTTTTCTGAAAATTTCCAAAAACTGTTTAAAGAATAATACGTTCTATGGAGCAAAAAAATGAGTTTAAAATGTACAGAGTGCGGCACAATTTTTCCTTTAACATCTCTCTTCAATTCAAATACTCAATGTAAAAAATGCGGAGGCATCTTAGAATACATAATTACTCCACCAAACCATGGCAAAATCAAGTTTTCTGGGCAGATGAATTTTTGGCGATATAAATCTCTACTTCCGCCAGTAAAGAATAAAATTAGCCTGGGTGAAGGCGGAACCCCCCTACATAAAGCAGAAAGACTTGCCAAAAACTTAGGACTGAAAAAATTATTTATGAAAGACGAAACTCGAAATCCCACCAACTCTTTTCGAGACCGGGCGGCTGCACTTATAACATCCCATGCCTTAGATCTAAAATATACCACATTAGTATGTGCCACAAACGGAAATCTAGGTGCATCTCTCGCAGCCTATTGTGCAAAAACTAATCTAAACTGTCATATAATCGTTCCAAAACTTGTTGATATAGGCAAACTAGCCCAAATGTTAGTCTATGACGCCGTTATCGAGGAATTTGGCAACATTATAGACGACGCTATAGCCAAAGCCAAGGCTTTATCAGAAGAAATGGACTGGTATCAGGCAACAGCAGAGTTAAACCCTCTTGTCTCTGAAGCTCAAAAAACAATTTCATATGAAATTTTTGAGCAATGGGGTGTTCCTGACTGGTTTATAGTTTCTATGGGAAGTGGAGGAACAATCTATTCCGTATGGAAAGGTTTCAAAGAACTTGAACAAATAGGAATATCTGATTGCTTACCAAAAATGGTAGGCGTCCAACCAGATGGAAGCGCATCTATTGTTAAAACAATCCTAGAAGAACGTTCCGAAATTGTTGAACTGTCAAAACCATACACTCATGCTTTAGCCATATTGGTTTCTAAGCCCTTACAAGGAAAACTGGCAATAAAAGCAATAAAGGAATCAAAAGGTATGGCTTTAACTGTTACCGATTCAGAAATTTTCACCGCTGAACTTCAAATAGCAAAACTTGAGGGCATGTTCGCAGAACCAGCCAGCTCAGCCACAATAGCAGCTCTGAAAAAGCTTATTGAATCAGGAAAAATAAGCGTTGATGAGACTGTTGTTTGCCTTATAACTGGCAGTGGACTAAAGGCTACCGATGTCCTGCAATCATTAACCAAAAAACAAAAAACAGTGGGGGTCGGGTTAGAATTAAGCACAAAAGAGAAAATACTGCGAACTCTAAGTAAAAAAGATACCTATGGCTATGAGTTGTGGAAAAAACTTGGAAAAACCATAACTCGTGCTGCAATTTATCAGCACTTAAACGAACTTTCCCAAAAAGGATTGATAGTGAGTTATAAGAAAGATCGGAAGAAGTTTTTTAGGGTTACTCAGCGTGGCAAGAAGGTTTTACATGCTATGGATGATTTGAAACTTCTATTTTAGTTAGAAAAGCTAATATATAGTATAGTTACAGCTATACTATATTATGATAAAACTCAACAGACAACCAGAGAAAACTCCTCTTTATATGACAGTCACTGCTATATTTACAACTTTAGTTTGCATCGTAACCATAATATTCTCTGTATATGTTCCTGCAACAGAAGGATTTTTTAACATAGGAGAATCCATGGTTTTTTTGTCTGCTTTACTGTTTGGCCCTTATGTTGGGGCATTTGCTGGAGGAGTGGGCTCTATGTTTGCCGATCTATTGTTAGGCTATCCTCACTATGCTCCAGCGACTCTTGTTATCAAGGCATGTGAAGGCTTTATAGTGGGTATGCTCAGTAAGAAAAATCCAAAACTTAGTTCCAAACCATATTGGAACTTTTTTATTTTAGTTTTAGGAGTTATGGTTGGCTTATTGCTAGGGGGAATAGGCGTAACTTATTACAGTGGAGATGTAACAATTACTTTAGGTGCACAAACAATCCAACTATTTATCCCATCAATGTTTTGGGTGTCTCTTGGCGTTGCAGTGGCCGCATTTACCTCTGCTTTCGGTTTTCTGGCAGACCCCGAATTTGGATGGATGGTATTTTCTGTAATTAGCGGAGGCTGCATAATGGTCTTAGGATACTTTCTTTATCAAATGTTCTTACTCTATCCTTTATTTCAAATAGAAACAGTGGCAATCGCTGAAGTCCCAATAAACATCGGACAAATGATAATAGGAGCAACAATAGCTCTACCAACAACCAAAATAGTACTCCGTATGCTTCCACATTTAAAGAAAAGCTAAAATTCAGAAATGTCAAAACATGCAGACGGAGGAAAATAATCTGCGATTTCCTTTTGGAAAAATTCCGCCAGAGATCTTAAAAGAAATTATATTTGAAAATTTAGGTTTCAAAAGAAAAGATGTAATCCTCGGCCCTTCTATTGGATTTGACGGAGCAATTATCGATATAGGAGAAAAATCTCTAATTGCATCGATGGATCCTATTACAGGAGCAGTAGAGCACATAGGATGGTTAGCAGTACACATCAACGCCAATGACATAGCAACTTTCGGCGTTGAACCAGCATTCTTTCTTTCATGCATTCTACTTCCAGAAAAAACAAAAACAGAGATCATCAAGAAAATAAGTACCCAGATGGATAAAGCTGCAAAAGAATTGAAAATAGCCATCATTGGAGGGCACTGTGAAGTAACACCAGGATTAGACTTTCCTCTGGTTATAGGATGCACCTTGGGTGTAGCAGAAAAAGGAAAATATGTAACGGCTGGAGGAGCCAAACCAGGCGATAAGCTGATTTTAACTAAAACTGGTGGGATTGAGGGAACAGCGATCCTGGCAACAGAAAAGGAGAAACTACTAAAAGAAAAACTAAGCTCCGAAATTGTCGAAAAGGCCCAAAAATTTTATGAAAAAATAAGTGTTGTCAAAGATGCTATCACCGCTTTTAGAACTGGCGGCGTCAATGCAATGCATGACCCGACAGAAGGCGGTGTAGTTGGAGGAATTCATGAAATGGCTGATGCCTCAGATCTAGGAGTAGAAATTTTTGAAGAAAAAATTCCAGTTGAACCTGAAACTAGGAAAATCTGTGAGTTTTTCCAAATTGATCCATTGCAACTTATTAGTTCTGGAGCTTTACTCATCTCTGTTGAATCCAACTCAGCTGACAGGATTATTGAAAACCTAAAAAAACAGGGTATCCAATCGTCGCTAATCGGGAAATTTCTAGAAAATCCTAGGAAACGTTTGATAATTAAAAGTGATAGGAGTATTCAAACATTACCTAGACCTCTTTGCGACCACCTTTGGCTTGCCCTCAAAAATCCGGCGGATCCCAGTTCTTTATAGAGTCAGTCACAGCAAGTTAAAATTCAATCACTTAATCTTTTGAGAAGGCAATAAAACGTTGTGAAGACCAAATATTATTAAAATGTTTACAACATAGGATGGAATATAATGCCATAAGCTCTTCAGTATCTTTGTGAAACTATCCCATCTCCTTGGTTCTTCAAAAACCTTTATGTGCTTTGCAAAAATTGCTTCTCCGTATTTAAGAATATCCGCTGAAAAAAGTACATCTTCTCCTATTATATCTAAAAATCCTCTCGAATTAAATATAAAGCGGCGGTATGCTGCACACGTTGTGGGAATTCGGGGCTTTTTATAGCGATAGGAAAACTCATCTAATAATCTTAAACACCGATAGACAAGATTGGGTATCCTTTTTTGTTTAGTAGGATAAATAGGAAAGCCTACTGCAATAATATTTGAGTTTTCCTCAAATAGTTTTATTAATTCAGTGGTAAAATGCTTAGGCAAAACCACGTCTGCATCGACAAAAACAAGAAGATCTGCGTCTGCAGCCTTAGCTCCTACATTTCTTGCTGTTCCACGTCCGCATTTAGCATAAATAACCTTTAGACTTGGGAAATCACTCCATTTATTTGACATTCTTAAGTGTGAACTATTCTCAGAAGAGTCAACAACAATTATCTCAAAATCCTTACAAGTTTGTCTTTCTAACGAATCAAATAATCGGCTGAGAAGAGGGTCATTTTTATGGGGTATAACGAAACTTATCTTCACCGTCGTGGCTTTCCCCATATCAGAACAGCTCGTTTTCTAAGAATATTTGCTTGCTGTGTTTTAAATTTTTAGAATTGTTATATCCATGTATGACGCGTTATCTTAAAATAGCCTAACTTCTGTACAATAGGATGTCAAGAGATAAGTCAGGTGATTCCGTTGGTAATGACGATAGAAAAAGCAGCAAGGATCGCCGTCTGCTCTCTCATTCCCAATAGACCATACCATGTACAATGGTTTATTACAAGAAAATGTAACTATCGATGTAAAGGCTGCAACGTATGGTTAGAACAAGACTCAAAGGAGCTAACAACCGAAGAAGTTAAAAAAGGTTTGGACATCCTCAAAGAGCTCGGAGTCATAGAAATAGTTTTTTCTGGAGGGAATCCCCTTTTAAGAGACGACATAGATGAAATCTTAGAATATGCCTCTCGCTATTTTATTACAACAGTTTATGATAACGGCAGTATGGTCACCAAAAAAATTGACACTTTACAAAAAGTGGATTTTGTTGCAATTTCAATAGATAGTTTAGATCCTGAAAAACACAATTATATCAAAGGAGTAAATGGCGCATGGAAAAACGCAATGAACGCTCTCGAAACGCTGCAAAAAAAGGGAATCCATGCATGTATATCTCCAACCATATCGCAACTAAATCTTCATGAAATAGTTGATTTAACAAACTATTTCTCACAAAAGAAGATTCCCATTTGGTTTTGTCTCTACTCATACGATTTCTCTACAAGTGACTCTCAGTTATTTAAGATCGGTAAAAAAAATGACGAATTCTTAATAACTGACAGAAAGGCTATGATCGCTCTTTGTAACTCTTTGATTGCCATGAAAAAGAAAAATAACAATATCCTCGTGACAACTCAGCTATTAAAAGCAATAAAAGACCTTTATTTAAAAGGCGTAAGAACTTGGAAGTGCCAGGCTCTTCGGAACTTCTTTGTTATAGATCATCTGGGAAGAGTAGCAGGATGCCACCTTCGTAAGCCAGTGGCATCCATTTTTGACATACCGAAACTATGGAACAGTAAAAAAATGGACATTTTACGTAAACACTATAATGCTTGCGATAAATGCATATACCTCTGCTACATTTTTTACTCTATTCATGGTGGTGTTAAAGGAAATCTTCAAATCGCAGAGGAACATTGGAAAAACGCAAAATTGTTTTTCAAAGGAAAAAATAATGCCATTTCTCCATGCTTGATAAATATGCAATAATTTATATAACCCCCATGTCACCTCATAATTCCAACTCATTTTTCTAAAGCTTAGGACAATCGTTGGAAATATCTCAGAAATTATCATAGCATTCTTCAGATTTCGCGGAAGGAATTCCAATAATTTGCTCTCTTAACTTTTAGAATATAACAAAAGATTATCTATTACTTTACATAATACTTTAAAGACTTCCTCTTCCTCTAGATTGTTTGTATCTAAGATTATGTGGAAAGGAGTGAAGTCTTCTCCTAATCTAAACCCGTATAATTTCTGGTAAATAGTTTTAGTTTCCTTTTCTTTGATTCTTAGTACTTTTAAGGCCGTGTTAATGCTTATTTTATCTCTCTTGGCTATCCTCTCAGCCCTTTTTTCTAGCGGGGCTTCTAACCATATCTTAAAGCCTTCCTTGAGAAGCCATGGCATAGTCCAGCTGTCTAAAACAACATTTCCTTCTTTCGCTATCTTTAGAAGTTCTTCATCAACCATTTTGTCAAATTTCAGATTTTCCTTCCGTTTCCCAAGAAAACGTATTCCTTCACTGCTTTCCCACCACCCCTGTTCCAACGGCTTGTATCCTTCTTTTATTGCCAATCTTTTTAATGCGTCTCCGCCAGAATAATATTTCAAGCCGTATTTTTCTGCGACTTTTTTTGCAACAGTACTCTTTCCACTTCCCGCCATTCCACAAATACAAATTACTAGAGGCTTAGTTCTGGGCATATTTCGCCCTCAATATTTATGTGAGTTTTCTTGCTGCTTGTTTTATTGCATTTTTTAGACATTTTGGACATATTTTGTTGCCGTATAGCCGCCATATTTTCTTTTTAGTGTAATTAAGTTTATGCGTTTTTACCCCATTTACACGAGGCATGCCTGACAAGGGTTTTCTGCATAAAAAGCAGAGCTTTTTGGATGTTTTGGTTTTTCTATAGTGAATTTTGGTTTTTCCCCCAGGGGCTGTTATTTGTATCTGTTTTTTGCTTCGTGTGCGTAAATGAGGTTGAGGCATTTTTTCACTTCCTATTCTATTGGCATCATGCCTACCAAACGTGAGGCTAGAATTCCGAATAGAGAAGAGGCTATAAAATACCACCAAAATACAGGTATGCCGCCATAGCCTGGGATATATGCAACGGGATTTGCTCCATAAAGAGGCAACAATACCAGCCACCAGATAAGAAGATAAACAAAGGGGATCATAAACATGATCAGTTGAGGTTTAGCCATTTTTTTCTGCATATTCAAAATTTGAGGTTCTTTTTTCTTTACCTTCTCAAGAAGCTTTTTATCTTTCATGCGTAATGCCTTTCTTGTTAGTGATTGATATTCAGCAATTTCCTTTTGCATTGTTCTATACTGTTCCCAACCAATAAGGCGACTTATCAAAAAACGGTTTATAGAAGAATTGGTAAACGAAATTATTGCGCATATGATCATTATGGTTATAGTAGCTCCAGGGGGTGTCAATATCCATTCAAAGCTCATTTATTTCTCTCCAATGATTCTAGCTAGTGTTTCTTACAACTTTGATATTAATAACTATTTTTGCAAAGAAGCGAGTAAACGCCAATCTTTTTTGGTGCTATTCTCCAAACAATTTACGGAAGGCTGGATAAATTTCAGCAGCTCTCTCTCGCATTAATATCTCATAATATTGGTAAAGTATTCCAACCGAAAGCAAAATACCGGTTCCAGAGCCAAAGACTCCAAAAAAGTCTGAAATCCCTGCAATAAGCCCCACAATAATTCCGCCTAACACAGTTACTGCTGGAATATAGCGTTTAAGCACAGATTCTATGGCCCTGCCAGATCTTCTGTATCCTGGAATTTGCATGCCAGCGCCAACCAACTGCCTAGCAACAGTGGAAGGTCCTAAACCACCCACTTCCAACCATGTAAGAGAAAATATTACACAGAAGGCGAGAAGGATCGAGATGTAACCCAAAGCCTTCCATGGCTCAGCAATAACATTAGTTATTCCCTGCGGAGAAGTCACAAAATACACTAATCCACCTACAGGTTGAAGCCTTTGTTCACCTCCCCCTTCAGGTGTAATCCATCGATATTGCCCCAATAGATCTAACCAGAAGTTATCTCCTGGATCCGGTTGTCCATTCATGCTCCAAAACAGCTGAGAGAAAAAGTATACATTGGCAAAAAGAGCAGAGGCAAAAATTACAGGAAGGTTTGAAACGTATAAAAGTTTTATCGGGTAACGGCTACGGAAACCTCTATATCCAGCATAAGATAGGGGTAGTTCTACTCTCACACCTTCCATATATATTATTATCAAAAAAGCAGCAATTGTGGCTATAAATCCAACAAACGATGGGTAGGCACCGCCTCCCACGATCCACCAAGTTATAGATTCCGCACCAGACAGCACATAAGACAATGCTCCAACAAATAAGCCGCTGGCTGGAGAAAAGGACTGCCAGAAAACACTCTGGGCAACACCAGCCATGATAAATAAGCTTATACCACTGCCAAAACCCCAACCCTTCTGGACAAGTTCATCTAATAACATTACAATTAATCCTGCTGCGAGAAGTTGCAGAAAAACGATGATTGCTTGGGGACCAGGTAATGAGCCATACATTCCTCCTATTATGTAGGCTGAGGCTTGGACTCCTGTAAGTACTACGGATAAAACTTTACTAGCTGTAGTAAATAAACCTCTGTCTTCTGGATTTGACATATCACATTCTATCATCGCAGAACCCACTAGGAGTTGGAGAATTAGACCTGCAGTAACTATTGGGCCTATTCCAAGTTCCATTAGTGTACCCCTATTAGAAGCGAATATTACTCTAAGCGCTGTTAGTTCTGGTGCCTGTTGGGGGTTAATGCCATAAAGTGGCACTTCTGACATTACCAGATAAACTATCAGCACAAGTGCTGTCCAAAAGAGTTTTTCGTTGAATCGTACTCTTCGTTCTGGAGCCTTAATTTCTGGGATAATTCTTGCAATTGGTTTGAATAGAGCTAGAAACCTGCCAGCCATTGCTTAAGCTACGCTCCTTCCTTTAAAGCTCCAGATGAAACTTTTCCGCCTACCTCTTTAATTTTTTCAGCTGCTAATTTTGAAAAAGATGATACTTTCACAATCATCGGTTTTGTAACCTTACCAGTTCCCAGAAGTTTAGTATATCCGTGCTTTTCCAAGTCTACGAAAATTTTTCCTTCTTCCTTTTTAATGGCGATTTTCTCAGCTATTTCATCTAGTTTTCCTAAATTTATAGTATTTTCTTTTCGTCGAAGACTTTTCGGCGAAGTGAAACCTTTCTTACCGAAATAATCAGGTTCATACCTTACAACATAACTCCATCCGTGTTTATGTCGCCCTGCCTTTCGCATTCCTTTAGAACCTGATTTTCTATGTTGTCCTACCCTACCGTAACCTTGAGTTCTCGAACCACGTTTCTTTCTGATTTTTCTAAGTTTATGCGGCATTTCTTAACCAGCCAATTCGTCTATAGCCTTTTCCTTAGCTTCCTTTCTTAACCTTATCTCTAAGACCCCGTTCTTATATCTTGTACGTAAGGTCTTAGGAACCACTCTTTTCGGAAGATTTAAACTTTTATAATATTTACGCTCAGAGGACTCCGCAGACAATACCAATTTTTGGTTTTTCACTCTAATCCTTAAATTCTCCCTTTTAAATCCAGCGAAATCTGCAACAACTACAATGTCATCTTTATCTTCTAAAATGTCAATTAAGGGCTTAGGATCCCTCCAATTCTTCCTGTTTACTCGGAAAATTCTGTATTTCGCCGGATATGTTTGTCTTTTTACTTTTAAGTTTTTAATGTACCATATTGGAAAATCTTTCCTTTTCACTTTTCTGTTGAAGTTTCTTGTCACATGGAACCAGTTTGAATTCTTCCTTCTTCGCCACTTTGCACTCAATATCGCCTTCTCCTAAATACTATGGCATTCTAGAAGTAGCTATAAAATGTATCGCAAAAGAAAATAGCAACACAGGCAGCTTAAATCATTCGCTTTATTAACTCGTTAATTTTTTCTCCACGATAACCTAACTCGCCGCCCATGCCATAACTTTTTTTTATTTTTCCTTTAAACCCTTTGCTAGGCGGATGTAGTTTGAAAACGGGCTGAATATTCGGCAATTTCCAATATTCTGTTTGACAATTGAAAACTGCTAGGGCAAGTTTTTCAATAGATTCGTAGCCAATTTTCTGCGCATACTCGTCTGTTAACTTTTTGTTGCCTACTAATCGTCCCCTTTTCTTTATAAGTAGTTTTACACTTTCCTCTGCGGCTTCTCCCCATGTTATAAAGTTTTGCGCTGTTTTTAACATTCCTAAAAAGGATGGACGATTATCGATTAACACAGCATAGTTATTTCTTTTCAAGTTGAGCATCTGTAAAGTTTCTCTAACCTCTCTTGGAGCACTTATTATTCCACGAATCCTCACGGCAATAATACACTTCCGTTTTTCATCGTTTTTTTCAGTCATTTATCTTCCCCAATCCCTCGGAGTTGTGAGGCTATATGTGTTTTTTAAGGCATCGAAAACGGCATAAGCAAAGGAAGGCACAGTTCTGGTAGAACCATAACTCCTTGTCCAACAATCCTTTATACCAGCAAGATTAAGAATAATTTTTGCAACCTCGCTTGCAACAAGGCCTAAGCCTCTTGGCCCTGGAACAAGGACTATTCTCACTCCGCCACATTTCCCTTCAATTTGAAATGGAACAGAATGGGGTCTTCCACAGCCACATTCCCAACTTCCACATCCACGTCTCACTGGAACTAGCTTCAAACGCGCATCTGCAGCTGCTTTTTCTATCGCTGTTCTCACTTGATTTGCTTTTCCAGAACCTAATCCTATATACCCATCTCTATTTCCTACAGCAACTATCGCCTTAAATCTCGATTTCTCACCAGCATCTGTTTGTTTCTGAACTAGGTTAATGTTTATAACTTCCTCTTGAAGATCAGGTAATAACGTGTCAACAATTTGTGGCTCTTTTATCCGAAGACCACCCATAAAAACCTCTTCGATAGAAGTTATTCTTCCTTCCAGAATCATCTTTCCAAGACGAGTTCGTGGAACCCATTGTTCCAAACTTTGGGCAATTCTTCTCGACATTACTTTTTCTTACCTCCACCTTTAAGCGTGGCCATGATCTTTTCCTTAACTTTTGCGAAATGCTTGGGTAGATTTTCAGGAGAGAGTTTTTGCTCTAAATATTTAGAAAACTTTAATTGGTAAACCTGAGGGGTTGAGGTTAGAATTTTCGCGTATTCTGCTATGTGTTCTCCACATATTCGTTTCGTATCTGGAAGTTTTTCTTCACTATGAGGTATCTGTATTCCAGAATCTAGTGCACCCTTTAAAACGGCAAAAACCCTTGCCTTTTTAGAAGGTGAATGTAATCCTATATCTAAAATTGCCTCTTTTATACCTTTAACTTTAGCTTTTAATCCGCACAAAAGTCCTGTGAGGTAAGCTGTAGGAATGTTTCCTCGCGGAGCTTTCCATCCATATTCTCTTGCAAGTTCTCTGCTATGAGCCGATACTAGGACTTCATCTCCTTCTGGTTTAGCAATAATGATTTGTGCAGATATATTTTTTAGACTGCCACGAACCACCAGCCTGGGTTTCTTAGAAAGAATTAATGCCTTCCTCGCCTTGTAGTCGGTTTTTCCTTCCCTTCTTCGTCTGAATGGAACCCGATAACGTGCATCCTTTGCCATCAGCGTTTCCTCCAAAGCTCATGTGCTTTTAGATAACGTTTAAGGTCAGCAACGGATTCAAATCTCCCGCTGCTTGCCATCCTGTACAGTTTACGATAAGTGTTTTCAGTAATTATTCTCCTAGTCTTCAGTTCACGAAGTTTCTTTCTCAACGCCCGAATTCTTTTCATCCAAGCTTCTTTTTTGGAAATTCTTGCTCCTCGGGAACCACTTCTACTGCCATGTCCACGCCGTTTTCCTTTCCTCTTCTTTTCCCTTAAGATTCGTGCTCTTGCGCGGCTTACTCCTTTCTCTGGTAATGGTTTAATGACACCTTCATGTATAAGTTTTTTAATTTCCTCTCTTGTTATAGCTGTTTCTACATCATCTATTCTCTCCGGGTCTATCCAAACCCTATTTTGCCCGATTTTCAATATTTGAGCTGCGAGACGCTTTTGATTTTTGACATCAGTCATTTTCTTTCTGCCTCTTTTTCGTATCTGTTTTTCTTCTTTGTCTACGTTTTGACTTCTGCCTTTCTTCTTCCTTTTCCTCAACACTTTCTTTCTTTTCAGGTTCTTCTACTTTCTCTCCAACAGGTCTTTCCTTTTCAACTATTTCCTTGGCTTCTTTCAAATTTAGGACTTTTATCTTCTTTTTTCTTGCTTCAACAAGAATTTTTGTCCGTTTTCTTTTACTCACGCCGTGAGCAATTCGTATAGCTTGAGTTTTTGGATTAACTTTCTTAAGTTCGCTTATATTGTGTATAAGAATTTCTTCATAACCTGAAGGGTGTAGTCCTCTAACAATTTTAGGTCCTCTGTAACCTACATTTACAGTTGCCGGCCATCCCTTGATTTTTCTCCGCATTTTGTTGTCTATTCCTTTGGGTTTGCGCCAGTTTTCCTTTAGTCGTTCATATCTCCAGTTTTCTTGTCTTACGAAGTCAGGCTTTTTCCTTTTCACTCTTGCTCTAAGCTTTAGGGCTTTTTCTTTGTCAACCTGTTTTGTCACTCTTCCATCCCTTCTCGTCTTTCGTAAATGTAGATGCCGTCTAAGAAGACACGAGGATCTTTATTTTTCACTTTTGTGGCTTGTTCTATGTTTGCTGCCGTTTGGCTTACATCTTCCAAATTTATGCCTTGAACAATTATGTCTTCGCTTTGAACTTTAATTTTGACATCGCCTATTATCTTGGTTCTTCTCGGGTTTCTTTCTCCAGTAAAGTTTTCAATCAAAACTTCTTTATCCTTTACTTTTACCGAAATTGGAAAATGAGAAAAAACTATTTTGAGCTTGTATGTGAATCCCTTTTTAACACCTGTAATCATATTTTGGATATGAGAATAAATAGTACCTACTAAAGCTGCTTCTTTCTTCCGAGGCCATTCTGCCCAAACTTTAATGGTTTTATTGTTAAGTTCAAGCTTAATCGGAGCGTAGGAAAAGTTGCGGGTTAAGGTTCCCTTAACACCTTTGACTGTAACTCTCTTTCCTTCAAGAGATACCTCTACGTCTTCAGGAATCTGAACAATTTTTGAAACTTCTACGGCCCGCATTCGAAACCATCCTCTAGTAAACGAAGGCTAGCAGTTTTCCTCCTACACCTTTCTCTTTTGCTTCTTTGTGAGATTGTACACCATTTGATGTTGAAAGTATCAGTATTCCTACATCTTTTGATGGAAGAAACTTTTTCTCCCACTCTTCAATTTTCTCAGCTTTAACAGAGAAATGCGGTTTTATTGCCCCACACTTGTTTATTCTTCCTAAAAGTTGAACCTTAAACTTTCCAGTACGTCCATCATCTATAAACTCAAACTCTCCAATATAGCCATTTAACTGCATAATTCTGAGGATTTTCCCTAAAAGTTTAGAGGCAGGACTAATCACACACTCTCTTTTATTTCGCATCTCATTGTTCATTATTGTTGTCAAACCGTTAGCTATAGTATCCATTAGATTTTCCTCGTTATTCATATTTTTTGAATCCAAGTTTTTTGGCTACTTCCCTAAAACAATGTCTACATAAATATAAATTATAACGTCGAATAACTGGGCCATAGGATCCACATCTACTACATGGCCTTGTTCCTTTGCCATATTTTCTTTCTTTCTTAGGTTTCTTTTTCCCCATACGGATATCCTCTCGTTTAAACCACTTCAATTCCCAAGGCTTCTTTAACAAATATTATAGCTTCTTCAGGAGTCAAAATGTGCTTAGAGCCAATTCTGGTCTTTTTCATTCTCCGTTTTTTAACCCTGTACCCAAGGCGACTTAAAGATACACATATGTCCATACCGAAAATTCCTATTTCAGGGTCATATCTAACCCCGGGAATTTCTATATGTTCTCTTATGCCGAAAGAGAAATTGCCATATTCATCGAAACATTCTTTAGAAATTTTGTTATCCACTACAGGTAGGAGTTTCTTCAGAAATTCAATTGCTTTTTGCCTCCTTAAAGTTACCATACACGCTATGGGTTCCCCTCTTCTGATGCCAAAATCCCTTATGGTTTTCTTAGCTTTTCTTTTACAGGGATTCTGTCCTGTCAATTCCTTTAGAACTCTCGAGGCTTTTTCCAGCGGTTCTCCAGATTTTCCAACGCTTATATTTACTACTACTTTTTCAATTCTTGGTTTAAGCATCGGTTGCTGTTCCCAAGATTTGAGTATTTCCTCCTCAGCCAATTCATGGAACCTCCGGTAGGGATATAACTGGCTTGTTTTCGCCTATTACAAAAATAAAGTTTAGAATTGTTTGGTAATTGTTACCACTTTCGTCTTCAATTTTGACCAGGACATTTCTTCTTTTCTTTCCTCTAACTTTCTCAATGTCAATGATTCTTCCATAAATACCAACGTTTTTTCCACCAGTAATTATGGCAAATGAACCCTCTTTCAGAGGTATATAATCAAGAATTTCTCTTTCAGGCAAACTTATTTTTAAAACGTCAAATGTTTTGTAAGTATTTCCTTGAGAAATTTCTGAATCAGATGCTTTAATAAGAATATTTGAACCATCGTGAAGGTTAAGTTGTATATGTCCCTTTTTTACAATAGTTTTATTTTCAATTCTGCAAAGCTTGAATTTAGCTTCTTCCTTATCGATCGAATGTAAAATTAAACCTTTTTTAGATGGCAAAATACGAAAACACTTATCAACTTCCAATATAGAAATGACGTCCATCAAACCTACAGGAAAATCGTCTTTACGTCTAACTTTTTCATCAACATAAACTTTTCCACTAGAAACTATAGCTTTAGACTCTTTTCTCGTTTGTGCAAACCCAAGTATTTCCCGTAAAATTATAGCTAACGGTAGGCAATTTTCCACTGAATGCGGTCCTGGAGAAGGTTTGACCGTCCATATGAATTCTTTTCTATGGATTGGCCATGCTTTTGGTGCAGGTTTGCGCTTTAAACTTGTGGATGCTCCTTTTTTACCCAAATTTATGTTCCCTCGCTTTTAGCCTTTCTTGTAGCCCTCTTTTTTGTTGTAGTTTTCTTCTTTTTCACTTGTTTTCTTACTTTTTTCGCCATAGGTTTCTCAACAGTTTTCTTTTTTCTTCTTTTAGGTTTTTCTTTTGCAAACTTCTCTTCAACGATCTCTTCTTTTACTTCGGAAATTTTCTCCGGAGTTTTTTCCAAACCTTTTTCTTCTAAAAGGCGTCCAGTTTTCTTTCTTTCTAAGACTTTTTTACGCCATTTATCGTCCAAATTTAACTTTGTAATCATAACTTTTGACGGGTGTATGGGAACAAATATGGTTGTTCCATCAACTTTCTCTCTTGTCAACCCTTCCACATATATTCTATAATTTTTTCTATCTACACGCGTTATTTTTCCTTCAAATCCCTTGTGGTCTCCTCTCATAATACGCACTGTATCACCCTTTCTAACTGGTAAACTTCTAACATCATGAGATGCTTTCAGCCCAGGTGAAAGAGGGGCTGCCATAAGTTTATGGCGTACGTGGTTTGGAGCTTGATATAGTCTTTTTCTCTGTTTTGATGGTTTTATTACAGGTTTTGATATTTGCATTCTTCTTCCCCTCATATTATTATACTTGCTGCACTTGCTATTCTCGGCCATCGTTCAGCAGCTTCTTTTGCTACAGGCCCACGGATTTCTGAACCTTTCATCTCACCATCCGGAGTTATTATCACCGCCGCATTGTCTTCAAACTGAATCCAGACTCCTTCCGCTCTTCTATAGGGTTTTCTCTGTCGTACTATAACTGCCTGAAAGATTTTCTTTCTCATATCTGGAGATCCATGCCTAACAGAAACTGTAATTCTGTCGCCCACAGCTGCAGAAGGATATCGGCGTAAACCTCCCTTGTAGCCCATAACTTGGATTAGTCGCAACTCTCTTGCTCCTGTGTTATCAGCACATTTTAGAAGAGCCCCTGTAGGTAGCCCCCTCGAGATTTTAGGGCCATGCCCGAGCATCCCTTTGGCGATTAGGGCCCTTTGCCTTGCCTTTGCTGCCATCCTACTTCTCCTCCAATTTCTCAACTACAACAAAGGATACAGTTTTACTTATTGGACGGCACTCAGCTATTCTTACACGCTGTCCTTCTTTAGCGTTTATGCATGGAGGATTGTGAGAAGGAATACGGCTCTGTCTTCTCTCATACCGCATAAATTTTGGAACGTAATAGAGGTATTCGCGTTTTACTATTACTGTTTTATCCATTTTTGAACTTACAACAACACCGTCTAATACACGACCTCTTATTGGTAAGTCTCCATGAAATGGACAGTTTCTATCGGTACATGTTTTCTTAGGTTTTTTAAAGGTTAAAGACATCACCAAAGTCTCCTAACTCGTTTTTTAAGACGGTCTTCCGGTCTTCCCACAAGAAGTTTACCGTCTATTTCAACTATCGTCCCATCAGAAAATTTAAAATGAAAAATTCCAGCGTCTTTTACAACGGTTCTTTTCTTCCCTTCTTGTTCTATTATAAATGTATTCCTTGTTTCATCTATTATCTTTCCAGCTATTCCAACATAGCCAAGATGTCTACTTTTCTTAACTTCTGTTTCTATTCCTATAAATTCATAACGAATTATGTTAGGCGTAACTTTCATCTTTTCTTCTCCCCCTTCGGCTTCTGCTTTTCTGGTCTAGTTTTTTCTTCATTTTCGATGGTCAGTATTCTAGCAATAGTTTTTCGAAGTTGTCTTATTCTTGCAGGATTTTCAATAGTTCCGCCAGCTTTAATCATGGTTTTTAGTCTGATAAGCTCTGTTCTCAGTTCCATGAGTCTTTTTTTCCGGTCTTCCGAAGACATTTCACGGATTTCTTTGATTCTTAGTATTGGCACTTATTCTTTTTCCTCCCTTTCGCCGATGTTTTCAGTTGTTTCCTCAGCTTCTTTCTCAGCTTCTTGTGGAGGACTTTCCACTATTTCGATTTTGTCTGGAAATTCTGCGTCGGGGGGCATTATTCTAACTTTCACGCCGAATATTCCAGGTTTCAATTGGACGTGAACCTCGGCCTTCCGCATGTATTTAATTGCCGGGTCTCCACATTTTGGCAGATATCCGTCTCTGAACTTTTCATATCTTGCTCTTTCAGTTCGTAGTTTACCACTTATGATGATCTCTACGCCTAACGCTCCGGCATCCATAACTTGTTTTAGCGCCCAAAATCCAGCTCGTCTGAAGTGTACGCCTCTTTGTAGAGCCGAGGCTATTCGAGAGGCTACAACATGAGCGTTTAATTCCGGTATTTCTATTTCTGAAACAGAAATTTGGGGGTTTGAGACTTCAAATTTTTCTTCTAAAAGATTTGCAAGTTCTCTTATTGTTTCTCCACCACGACCTATTACTAGTCCTGGACGCATGGCATATATGACTATGTGGGTTCCCAAAGGGGTTTTTGAAATATTTACACCACCATAACCTGCTCTTTCAAGTTTTTTCTGCAAAAATTCGTCGATTTCTGTTTTTTTAATGGATTCGGATATGAAATGTTTGACGACAGCCATTTAGGTTTCCTCTTCTGTTTCTAAAGATTGCTCTTCTAAGGCTATTTCAATATGTGTTAAAGTTTCAAATTCTGGCGAACTTCTTCCAAAGGCCCTAGGTGTATAACGTTTAATTTTCATTCCAGGATATGCAGTTGCGTGAATGATGCGAAGTCTATCCGTATCTAATCCTTTATATTCAGCGTTAGCTTCAGCTCCTTCAAGAACTTTAAGAATTTGTTTTGCAGCCTTTACAGGGTATCTTCCAGCGAAAGCTTTTTCTAGCCCATGACTGTGTCCAGCTTTCTTTTTGAATCTTGTGAACGGAACAGCCTTTTTTTTGGATATAACGTCACGAAGATACTTTTTGGCTTGAATAAGCATCATGCCCTTAATTGTTTTGCATATTTCTCGGGCAGATTTATGGGATACTCTAACCTCTCGTGCACTTGCCTTTACCGTTTTTTCAGGGTACAGTTCTTCTTCTGTTATTGAGTATCCCCATTTTGGCAATTTAGGTCTCTCCAAACTGTGCAATTGAACAGCGTTATGGCTATTTATATGGTTTTCCATTAAAGAAAATGTTTTCTAGGCTTTTTTCTGTGTTTAACAAAAGCGATGAACTGGATCTTAAGAGTAAATGTTTTATGGGATCTTTGCGGTTCGTTGCGATGTGTTTATGTTTACCTTCGAACTGATTATTCACAAATAAGGTGCTCAAAAATTGATCAAAAATGAACATATAACCATGTTGCATGGTGCTGGCGGAACGGTTATGCACGATTTGGTAAAGAATTACATTGTTAATTATTTTGGTGGTGCAAGAAATGTTGATGTTCCTCTTGAAGCTTTGGATGACGCAGCTGTGGTTGGCGATCTGGTTTTAAAAAGTGATTCTCATGCTGTTAAGCCTATCTTTTTTCCTGGAGGAGATATCGGACGCTTAGCTGTTTGTGGGACAGTTAATGATATTGCGGTTTTAGGTGCCGAGCCTTTTGCTCTTGCATGTGGCTTCATTTTAGAAGAGGGATTATCTTTCACTAACTTTGAGAAAATTCTGTCTAGTATGCGGCAAGCATGTGAAGAAGCTGGTGTTAGCATAGTTACCGGCGACACTAAGGTTGTAGAACGAGGAAGTCTCGACGGTTGTGTAGTGAATATTTCAGGGATTGGCAGAAGAACCACGGCTTTGGAGAAAAACATTCGCATTGTGAAGATGTTTAAACGAGACTTTAAAGCAAGATGGATTTTAGACTCAAACCTCAAAGCTGGTGATAAGATATTATTGTCTGGAACCATTGGCGACCATGGGTTGGCAGTTTTATCAGCTCAAGAAGGCCTTAACTTCGGCAGTGAGATACAATCTGATGTAAAACCTTTGAGCCGCTTAGTCCAACGTTTACTTGGAGAAGTTGGCGGTATAGTTGCTATGAAAGATCCTACCCGAGGGGGTTTGGCAGACGCGTTAAATGAGTTTAGCGAAAAATCGAAGATAGGCATACTTGTGGATGAGAATCGCATTCCAATAAGAGAAGATGTACAAGCAGCTTGTGAAATGTTGGGTTTGGATCCTCTAGAGGTTGGTAATGAGGGAAAACTATTGATAGGTGTTATTAAAGAGAAAGCTGAAGATGTTTTGAAACTTTTAAGAACGACAAAAGAAGGGCGAGAAGCAGAAATTATAGGCGAAGCCACAACTGATTTTGCTGGAGTTGCCATGCAAACAGTTGTTGGTGGAAAAAGAATTGTCGCAAGACCTATAGGAGATCCCATTCCTAGAATATGCTAATTACTTTGAATTTCTCCATAAATCTGAAACCTTTCCAGCTTTAACAAGCTTCCATTTTCCTAAAAAGTTTTTTTTGTAAAAATGGTAGAGTCCGCAACGACTACATTGCATTATTCGTTTTCCTTTACTGAGGTCTATTTCAAACAGTTCTAAGGGCGAGCTACAATCAATGCATTTGCCTGTGTAAGTTTTTTCATCCATTTTAATCCTCCAAGTGAAATAAAATAAATGACTATTTATGTTTAAAACTTACTAAACATTTTTAGCGTCTCTAATGCTCGGTTTAAATCAGAGATAATTATTATATACTCAATAAATGTACATAAATAAAGATATGGTGAAAGGAATGGCAACTGAAAGACCTTTTGGTGTGACTATTCTGGCAATTCTTGAGGTTATAGGTGGAATACTAAGCCTAGCAGCTGGCGCTTTTATGTTGTTTGCAGCAGCAGCCTTTGGAATGATGATCCCTGGAGAAATGCCAGGAGGAATATCTGGATTCGTCGGACTTATGATGGGCTTGTTCTCAGTAATAGGCATTGTTGTGATTACCATAGGCCTTATCAGTTTTATCATCGCTTATGGGTTGTGGAATGGACGAGGATGGGCTTGGACTTTGTGCTTAATATTCTCAATAATCGGAATAATCATAGGAATTTTATCACTGCCGACGGGGATAATTAGCTTGATCATTAACATACTGATACTCTATTACTTGACAAGGCCCCATGTCAAAGCCTTCTTTGGGAAGGGGCCTTCCGTAGAAGCTCCTCCACCGCCCCCACCGTAATCCTCCTTTTTTCTTTTTAGATTAGAATAGAGGTCTGTTTGCTTGTTTCTGCAAGTAATTGTATAGCTCTTTTGCGTAGTTAGATAAGCTGTCGAGGCGCTTTGTCAGCTCTTCCACTTTCACTTCAAGTCTAACTATTCTTTCACGAAGCTCTATAACCTCTTTCTTGTTTTCTTCTTCAGGCATATACTATCCCGCATTACTTGTTTATTTAATTAAAGATGAATTGGTATTTATGGTCTTTGCCCATATTCGGCATGTTCCTTCTAAGCTGACCATACATGCACCTACTGGCTTTTGAGGAGTACAAGCTTTCATGTACAGAGGGCATTCTGTAGGTCTAATTTTTCCAATCATAACTAAGTGGCATTGGCAACCTGGTGGCAAATCTCTTCCACTTTTGACTTTGACATTGAACTTTTCTAGTGCATCGTAATCGTCATATTCTTCTTTTAATTTGAAGGCTGATGAGGGCAGCTTTCCTAAGCCTCTCCATTCTCCATCTGCAATTTCAAATATTCTATGCATAAGCTCTTGAGCTTTAATATTTCCTTCCCAGCTTACTGCTCTGACATACTCGTTTTCTAGCGAAGCTTTGCCTTCTCTAATCTGTTTTAAAATCATATATATCGCAAATAAAACATCTAAGGGTTCAAATCCTGCTATAACTGTAGGCATTCTGTAAGCTTTTGGGAAAATCTCGTAAGGTTTCAAACCTATAATGGTGCTGACATGTCCTGGTGCGATGAAAGCGTCAATTTGTAAGTCGCCTATTCCTAAAAGAAGCTCCATGGCTGGTGGGATCAAGCGATGCGAAATTAGAAAGCTGAGGTTTTCTGGTGGTTTATGGAAGATTTCAGCTGCGGTTGATGGAGCAGTGGTTTCAAAGCCTATAGCGAAAAAAGCAAATTTTTTAGTGGGTTTTTGTTTAGCAATTTTAACAGCGTCGCTAACACTGTAAACAACATGAACCTCAAATCCTTCTGCTTTAGCATCTAACAAAGAATTTTTTGATCCTGGAACACGAAAGACATCTCCGAAACACGTGACTGTTACATCCTTTTTAGCAAGTTCAATTGCACTGTCAATTTCGGAAGCCGGAGTTACACAAACAGGACATCCAGGACCGGCAATAACTTCAACATTTTTTGGTAGGAGGCTGCGTATACCAAAATGGGTAATAGTCCATTCATGGGTTCCACAAACATGGCAAATTTTCACCAAGTCTCTTTTAGGCGCGATGTCGTGAATTTTCTCAACTATACGTTTTGCCAATTCAGGATCTCTAAATCTCAGCTTTTTATTCATCGATATCATCTTTCATTTATGCTGGTTTTTCTGCTTCTGTTCCAAGAATTTCATTCCACAAACGTATTGTTTCTAAAGCTTCTTTTTCATCTAAAACCTGAATGGCGTAACCCGCATGAACAAGAACATAGTCGCCTACCTTAGCATCTACAAGCGCTACGTTTACTTCTCTTAAAACTTCTTCACCAAAATCCACTTTAGCTATGTCATCTTCTAAGCTTACAATCTTTGCTGGGATAGCCAAACACATGATTTATCAAGGAAAAGAAAAATTGATGATTGATAAATTGATTGCGGTCAAATAGTTAGAAATCCTCCAACAACGGCTTGACCAAAGGATAATCCACCATCTCCTGGCGGGACAGCTTTGTGAATAACAAATTTTAGTCCAGCCTTTTCTACAATTTTTCGTAGGTTTAAGGCTAAAATTTCATTGCATGCTGTGCCGCCTGAAAAACCTACATGTTTTACGCCGTTTTCTAAAGCTTTTTCTATAGCTAACGTAGCTAACCCTTTAGCCAAGTAAACGTGGGCAGAGTAAGCCAAATCTGCTCTTGACAATTTCTTTCTATTTTTGAAAATTTCTAGAACCATTTGCGTAGTATTAAGTACGTTATCATTTATTTCTGGTTTTAGCTTAAGCACATCGTTTTCCCCTCTTATTGCAGCTGCCTCCAATTTCATGGCTGGCTCTCCTTCATACGTGCGTTCATAGCATATTTCTAAAATAGCTGCAATTGCATCTAGAATTCTTCCGCAACTTGTAGTGTAGATGGCATAACGTTTCTTTTCAAGCTGTTGCATTAGTAATTGTGTTTCTTTTTCACCATAAGGAAAGCGTTTTGCATGGTGTGAAAGCCATTCTTGTATCTCAACTTTTTTATGTAGTATGCTTGCAGCCATTCTTAGTGGGTAACGTGTTGCTTTGTCTCCGCCGATTAAAGGCTGTTTTTCTAAGTGACCTACCCTCTTAAAATAGGGGGCTTCTCTTGTTCCGAGGATTATTTCACCGCCCCATGCTTCGCCATCAACACCATATCCATACCCGTCACAGCATATTCCTATAATTTCTTCTAGATTATGCTCTGCCATCAAAGCTGCGACATGAGCATAATGATGTTGCACTTGGATCCGTTGCCAATGGTTCTGGTCAGCTAAGTTTCTAGCAATTTTCGTAGTCGTGAATTTTGGATGTAAATCGCATGCTATTACTTCTATTTTACTGCCTGTTAAATCGATTAAATGCTCTGTTGCTTTCTTGAGGAATTCTCTTGTTTCAACGTTCTCTACGTCACCTATATGCTGTGAGAGAAAAGCTTTTTTCCCAAGTAAAACGCATGCAGTGTTGTTTAACTCTCCTCCTAAGCCTAACGCGCACTTTTGGGCTTTTTCTTTAAGCATTATGGGCGCTGGGGCATAACCACGTGATCGTCTTATGTAAACCAAATTTTTATTATGTATTCGCATTACTGAATCATCGCATCTGTGGGCTATTTTTCTATTATGGAATAGAAAATAATCCACCGTATTGCCTAGTTTCTTTAAAGCTTCATTATTATCTTTGATTATAGGCTGATTTGGAGGATTAGCACTTGTCATAACGAAGGCAGGATCGCTTACTTTGTCAAAAAGCATGTAATGCAAGCCAGTGTAAGGTAACATAACGCCGACATTGTGCAAGCCTGGTGAAATTAAGTCTGAAAGATAATATTTTTCGCTTTTGTTTAATAGAACTATAGGTCGAGTGTAAGCCATTAGAGTTTCTGCTTCTTTGAGGTTTACTGTTGCAAATGTTCTTATGACTTCCAAACTTCTAGCCATGATAGCAAAGGGTTTTTGTTTTCTAAACTTGGCTTTTCTAAGCTTGAATAGCGGCTTATCTTCAATCGTTGATGTAGCTATGTGGAAGCCTCCGTAGCCTTTAATGGCGACTATAAACCCTTCTGAAAGAAGTTTTCCAGTCTCCCTTACAGGATCTTTATAGTTGATTGATTCTCCTTTAGAAGTAGTTAAGTAAATTTGTGGTCCGCATATAGGACATGCTACGGTTTGAGCGTGAAAACGTCTGTCCAAGGGATTTTGATATTGGCTTTTGCAGAAACTGCACATAGGAAAGTTTCTCATAGTTGTGTTTTCTCTGTCGTATGGAAGCTTGTAAATTATGGTGTATCTGGGACCACAATTAGTGCATGTAATAAAAAAATAATCATGCCTTGGATCTTCATGTTTTCTAAGCTCTTTTAGGCACTCATTACATATGGCTATGTCGGGCGGGATAACCGAACCAGAAAGCTCTTTTTCTCTGCTACTTTTTCGGATAACGAAATCTGCAAACCTTCCTCTTCTGCTGACTTTTTCCGTCATAATTTCATGGATTTGGGCAAGGAGAGGTTTCTCTTTCTTTAAATCCTGCAAAAAACTTTGAATGTTTTCTTCATTGCCATCTACAAGAATTTCGACACCTGCATCTCCTAAGTTTTTTACGTAACCCTTAAGCTTGTTTTTAACCGCGATGCGATAAACAAACGGCCTAAAGCCTACACCTTGAATTATGCCAGTTACTCTAATTTTTAAACACACTGTACTACTGCTCCAATAATAGACCCAACAAATGACTCACTTAAATTTTGAGCTACAAAAAATGCGTGTTGATGTTTCTTGCCTATGTTAGGTAACCACTTGCATAGTATAGAAAAGGGAGTGCAAGCAAAATCGTGTCGCGTCCATGTTTTGTTAAGGAATACCGTACTTTTAACGGTGGCCCTTCTTCTACAGTTCTGTTGATGTATCGGCCTTGAGTTAAACTCTTCAGTTTATCTGACAAAGTTCGAGAGTTTACACCTAAAATCCTTTTCAATTCGCTAAAACTAGCCACTTTCCTGAGGAAAAGTATGTAAAGTATTTGAAGGTTCCATTTTTGCGATAAAAAATTGAAACTCTCTTCAAGGCTTCGCATAGTATCCTTTAAACCTTCGACGCTTAATTTTTGAACTTGAAATATCTGACGTAGCGTTTCTTCTATTCCTTCAAGATTAACCCTTAAACGGGATTCCACAAAGTTGCGGAGCTCTTCGCTCAAAACCATTTTGCGGTTCATATCTGCACACCAAGTGTGTAGCTTTTCACTACAAGATTTATATGGTTTAATTTTTAAATCTGGTGTATAAAATACGTTCGTATAAAGTAGGATTTGAGAATGTTAAAACAACAAGAAATGCACAAGTTTGAAACATACTCAACAAGCTTATGCCCAGAATGTCTCAAAAGGATACCTATGAGAATTTACGAGGAAGAAGGCGTAATATATCTAGAAAAAATTTGCCCAGAACATAACAAATTTGAAGACGTTTATTGGGGAGATGCTGAACTTTTTAAATGGTTTTATGAAGGCTGGTATAACTCACGCTATACAGGAAACGGTCTAGAAAAACCCCACACAAAGACTGTTAATGGGTGTCCCTTTGACTGTGGCATTTGCCCACAACATAAAACATCCACGATTTTAGGAATAATCGATGTTACAAATAGATGCAATATGGCTTGTCCTGTATGTTTTGCCTATGCGGGAGCGGCAAACTATGTTTATGAACCTTCTTATGAACAGATTGTGGATATGATTAAGCTTTTAAGGTCTAATAGTCCATGGGCTTGTAATTCGTTGCAATTCAGTGGTGGAGAGCCTACCATAAGAAACGATTTGCCAGACCTTGTGAAAGAGGCAAAAAAAGCAGGAATCGAACATGTAGAAATTAATACTAATGGGCTACGAATAGCAGAGGATATAGATTATTTTAAAAAACTTTTAGATGCAGAGGCAAGCACTTTATACCTTCAATTTGACGGCTTAAGAGATGAGATTTACAAAAAAACAAGAGCAAGAACAGACCTTGTCCCTATAAAACAGAAGGTAATTGAAAATGCCCGAACTTTAGGTTTTGAATCGATTGTTTTGGTGGTTACTTTGGCAAAAGGCGTTAACGACAAAGATCTGGGTGACATAATTCAATATGCCATTAAAAACCATGATGTTGTTCGCTGCGTTAACATTCAACCTATATCTATGGCGGGAAGAGCTAGAAAAGAAAAAATGCGAAAAATGCGCATCACCATACCAGATACAATTAAACTTATAGAAGAACAGACAAATGGTGCTGTCTCTCGATGGGACTGGAGACCAGTTAATTGGCCTGTTCCTATTTCGAAGGGAATGGGCGTAATGAGAAACAGGGTTTATCCCGAATTCACTATGCATCCTATGTGTGGTGCTGCTACATTTTTGGTTATTGAAAAAGATGGTTCTTATAAGCCTATAACAAAGCATGTGGATGTAGACAAGTTTGCACAGATATTTTGGGATGTTTATTATACTGGTTTGAAAGGTAAGAAAACTTTGGCCAAAGTGAAGTTGCTTAAGTTTTTGCCTATGGTTAAATCGAAAATTGTTCGCGGCCTACTCAAAGATGTTATTACTAAAGGAAGCTATGAGGCATTAGGCAAGTTTATGCGCAGAATCGTAATGATTGGAATAATGCATTTTCAAGATGTGTGGAATTTTGATTTGGATCGTGTTCAAAAATGTGCTATTCATTATGTAACTCCAGATATGAAAATAAGATCGTTCTGTACTTACAACAGTATTCACAGAAATAATGTGGAAAAAGAGTTTGCAATACCCATAGACGAGTGGACCAAGAAAACTGGAAGAAAAATTAGTGAACCTGCATAATTTATAGCCAATGATCATTTGAAAAGTTTTTCTTCTTCTTCGTCTCGAACTCGTAAACTGCCGAACACTGCAACTATTCCAGCTACTATAAAGTTTGCTAATAAAAGGGCCAAAGATAAGTCTTTTATTTTTAAAAATAAACTGAGAAAAACTGCTAGAATTGTAATCAAGATAAATATTATTAAGAAGAGTTTTTCTAATGTTGCAAATTTGGGCATATTTGACACCTTTTTATATGATCAAATAGTAACTAATTGATGTTAAGTATAAATTTTACGTGTATATGTTTTTAAAAGACAGAGTATTATCATAATACTCACCATTAGTTTATGGAAATTCTATTATACCTTTTGATTGTATACCTTTTCAAAAGGGTGAATTCATTGAAAATAGATGATGTGAAATTAATTGGCGTTGTCGGGGCTGGCATAATGGGTCATGGAATAGCTCAATCGTTCATTCAGGCAAAATATTCCGTTCTTCTTTTAGATATAAATGAAAAAATTCTCAAAAAAGCCTTAAAGTTGATCAGAGATGGACCTTTTGGTCTTATGAAACTTGTTAAAAAAGGTAAATTAGCTTTAGATGATGTTGAGGATTTAATGAAACGAATTATGATAACAACTGATTATGACGAATTTTGCCAAGATGTTGATGTGGTTATTGAAGCTGTTCCAGAAAATTTAGAACTTAAAAAGAAAATTTTCAAACTTTTAGATGAAAAGTGTCCAGAGAAAACTTTGTTTGCTTCTAACACGTCTGGTATTATGATCACAGAAATCGCTGTAGCTGTTGAGCGTAAAGAAAAATTTGTTGGAATGCATTGGTTTAATCCCGCTCCTGTCATGCCTTTAATAGAGATTGTTAAAGGAGCTTTAACTTCTGATGAAACTTTCTCTCTTATAATGGAGCTATCTAAAAAACTTGGGAAAATTCCAATAGAAGCAAAAGATGGACCTGGTTTTTACACAACCAGATTTATCACTGCATATTTGTTTGAAGCTATAAGGCTTTTTGAGGCTGGTGTGGCAGATCTAAAGGCGATAGATGATATGACGAAACTCGCATTTAGGCATCCTATGGGACCATTTGAACTTATGGACTTAATAGGATTAGATACTATCCTTCATATAGGTGAATACTTATACAGTCGAACTTTGGAACCGCAGTATAAGCCTCCATTAACCCTCAGAAAGCTTGTATTGAGCGGGTATTTAGGGAATCCACGGTTTAAACCTGAAAGTAGAGGAGGATGGTTAGACTATTTCAGGTGTCGATGAACAATGAAGTATGAAAGAGTGATTGTAGAAAATGACGTTGAGGATAATAGACTTTTGTGGATCAAGCTAAATTATCCTGAAAGGCTTAACGTCCTTCATTTTAAAATGTTAAACGAGCTCTATGAATCCTTAGTGGACGCTGATAAAAGTAGAGTAACTCAAGCAATCCTAATTTCTAGTATTGGTACGGTTTTTTCTGCAGGAGCAGATGTTAAAGAGTTAATGAAAGGCAATTTTGAGGAAGGCCTTAGATGGCTTAAGGTGTATTGGAAAGTTATTGAAACAATAAGAGAAACCGGCAAACCTGTTATTGCTGCAGTTAAAGGGACATGTGTTGCTGGTGGACATGAAATTGTAATGGCATGCGATTTGGTTGTTGCAAGTAAATCTGCTAGGCTGGGACAACCTGAAGTCCTTGTTGGCTCCACAGCAATGGGCATGGGGCTTCAAATGTTGCCCCTCATAGTTGGGGAGAAAAGGGCAAGAGAGCTATTATTTACAGGAAGGCTTTTGTCTGCAGAAGAGGCTTATCAAGTTGGTCTTGTTAATAGAGTTGTTGACGACAAAGAAGTTGAAAAAGAAGCAAGAAAATTGGCACTTCACATAATAGAAAATGCTAGCCCTCAAGCATTCAGAGTTATGAAGTCTGGACTTAACTTTTGGACAGATTTAGCCATGTTAAATGCAATGATGGCGAGAGACATTACGTCAATGGTGTGGGCGTCTAAAGAATTTAGGGAGCGTTGCAAAGATTTTTTGGATAAAAGAAAAATGAAACTTGGAAAATTTATGGGATCACAACCGTGAACTTTTAAAGCCTGTTTTGAGAATTGCTACGTTTTGACCCAGTCCGGCGGTCTCTTTTCTATAAAGGCTCTATGTCCCTCCTTTCCCTCTTGTGACAGTACAATTTTTATTAACTCATCTAAAGATTGCTTAAACTTATCGAGTTCAAGCTGTTTACTGGCAAGCTTCTTTATTGTTTTTATTGCTGAGGGTGCTGCTTGCATTGTACTTCTTGCCAGCTCTTCAGCGCTCTTCATTAGTTCCTCTGCTGGAACTACTTTGTTTACAAGACCTATCGATTTGGCTTCTTGAGCTGTTATGGGTTCTCCTGTAAACATAAGCATGTTTACATTAAGTTTTCCAATGATGAAGGTGCCTATTATTGAGGCTATGGGGGGAATGGCACCGATTAAAGCTTCTGGGATAGCAAATGTGGCATTATCTGACGCTATTACAAGATCGCATAACATTGCAATTTCACATCCTCCGCCATAGGCAAGTCCATTTACGGCGGCTATTACTGGTTTTGGGGTTTCCACAATTTTTGTAATGGTTGGTGTAGCAAAATTGAGAAAGAAAGTTTTTATGTCTTCTATAGTTCTTAGGTTGGCAACTTCCTTTATGTCATCTCCTGCGCTGAAGGCCTTGCCTGCGCCAGTAATTATAACTGCTCTTACTTCTTTATCTTCTTCAGCTTGACATAAGTTCTCGTAAATTTCACGCCATAACTTTTTGTTCAAAGCATTGAGCACATGAGGTCTGTTTAATATTATTATGGCCGATGAGTTTTTCTTCTGATATAGGGTGCATTCAAGATGCATATTTTCACAGACCTGATTTATTGTTAGTTTTATTTCTTTGTGTTTTTGGCTCTCTGGCAACTAGAAGAACTGATTCCCATGTTGCCACAGTTTCATTCCTTTGATTTTTTACAGTATTCTTAAATTTTAATATCCCAGTGTTAGATCTGGTTTGACTAGGTCTAACCTCTATGACTTCCGATTCGACTTTTATTGTATCACCAATAAAGACTGGAGCCGTAAACCTGACTTTGTCCATTCCTAAGAAAGCTAAAATTTCCACAGGCTTGCGGCTTCTCATTTGTAGCGCCAATCCTGATGAAATACTTAGAGTCAATAATCCATGTGCTATTCTTTGCCCGAAAATGCTATGCTTCATGTATTCTGCATTTGTATGAAGTTCGCTCCAATCTCCTGAAATTCCAGCGAAAATAATTATGTCTGCTTCTGTCACAGTTCTGCCAGCTGAAATAATTTTTTCGCCTACTTCAAAATCTTCAAGATAACTTTTAACACTCATTTATAAGCACCACGCAATATTCAAGAGAAATAGCAAGCTTTTAAAATAAACTTTTGCAATAACTTTTGAGAGCTTAACATTAATGGCTAGGGCTGTATATTCATGTTGAAAATTGGTGTTGTTGGACCAACTTTCCCTCCTATTGAAGGCATAGTGAGGGTGGCAGAGAGCATCGAGGAAAAGGGATACGATTCAATCTGGTTTCCAGATCATCTTATGGGGTGGTTTCCTCAATCTATTTGGATACCTGAAGTTGTAGGGCCACTGGCCGTATACAGTCCTCACACTTTTTTTGAAACTTCTATATCCATAGCCTTAGCTGCGTCTTCAACTCACAGTATAAGAATCGGTAGTGCTGTAACAGAAGCCATAAGACATCATCCGGCAATGCTTGCTCAAAGTTATGCTACCTTAGAACATGTGACAAATAGCCGAGTGATATTAGGGATAGGTGCAGGAGAGCTTGAAAATGTGGAACCTTATGGATTAAGATATGAAAAAATTGTCAGCAGATTAGAAGAAGCGTTAAAGGTTATCAAAATTCTTTGGAATGCCAACAGGGACGAGGTTTTGAATTATAACGGAAAATTCTTTAAACTAAAAGACGCTGTTTTTGAGCTTCCTCCCCTAAATAAAAGACCACCTATATGGGTTGGTGGATCTGGTGTTAGGATGTGTAAGATTACTGCCAGGTATGCTGACGGTTGGCTTCCCACCGGTTTGACTGCTGAAGAGTATAAAGAAAGGCTTGACGTGATAAGAAATGAATGTCTGCTAAGAAATAGAAGCTTTAATGAAATTGAAAAAGGAGTTTTTCTGAATATTATCATTGACGAAAATAGCGATGAATGTGTTAGGCTGATGAAAGAATCAGTTGTCATTAGGGCTGGAGCATTGCTTGCTCCAGCATCAATTTACAAAAAAGCTGGTTGTATTCATCCTCTAGGAAAGAACTTCTACGCTTTAACTGAGTATGTGCCCTCAAGATACTCAAAAGAAGAAGTGCTAAGGGCATTAGAAAAAATCCCGTTGGAAGTTATGCAGGACTCATTCCTTTGGGGAAATGTTGAACAAGTTATTGAAAAGTTAGATAGGTACAAAAAAGCAGGGGCACAAACAGTTGTTCTCTGGAACTTTACTTTCTTAGGCGATCCAAAGAAGGTGAAAAGCTCGTATGCTTGCATTGACAAGCTTGTGGAGTACTTTAGAGAGGAAAAATGATTTCCGTTTAATTCTAAGGCGAGTGTGGTGTTGATGAAATCGAAACTTCTTTTTATTCATGGAGCGGGTGGGAATCGTACAGTCTGGGGTTTTCAAAGGAAGTTTTTTAAAAAGGCTTTATTCCTTGATTTGCCTGGTCACAACGTGAAAGGTTCTGGGATGAGCAGCGTCGAGGAGTATGTTGAATTTGTTAAGAATTTCTGTGCTGAAAGAAGTTTAAAGGATATTGTGTTGGTTGGTCATTCTATGGGCGGAGCTATTGTTCAATCTTTTGCCCTTAAGTATCCAGAGTATCTTAGGGGAATTGTTTTGGTTTCCACCGGCGCCAAGCTTAGGGTTGCACCGGTTATTTTTGAGATTATAAAGAAAGACTATGAAGAGGCTGTTGAATTTATGATTGATTTGCTATTCTTTAATTATGTGAAGGATGAAATTAAACAGAGGACATTAATCGAACTGAAGAAGATTAAACCTGAAGTTGTTTACCGAGATTTTGAAGCTTGTGATAAGTTTGACTTGACGAATGAAATTGAGAAAATAAAGATCCCTACTCTTATAGTGTGTGGTTCAGAGGATGTGTTAACTCCAGTTAAATATTCGAAGTATCTTAAAAGACTCATTCCTAATTCTAAGCTTGAAGTTATAAAGGGTGCAGGGCACATGGTAATGTTGGAAAAACCTTTTGAGTTTAATGGAAAGCTGAGAAATTTTCTCGAAGAAATCGGTGTTCATTGACTCTAAGTAGATCCCCAAAATTTTATTTATGGAGGGAAACTTTTCGGGCACTGTGGTATGGGTTAGGTGAACGATTTGAAGACGGCTTATGAATAATATAGAGCATACATAGACTCGACAAGAAAGTTTACATGTTCGGTAACGTTAAATATGGGGCTTCAGGTCATGAGGCATTGATAATTTTTGACGATGTATTTGTTCCTTGGGAAAGAGTTTTTATGTGTGGGGAGTGGAATTCCACCTGAACTCTTGTGGAACGTTTTTGCTTCTTATCATAGGCAAAACTATGGAGGATGAAAACTGGTATAGGTGACGTTCTAATAGGTGCCACTGGTCTCATTGCAGAATACAACGGAGTTGAAAGAGCTTCTCATGTAGAGACAAGATAATTGAAATGATTCATTTAAACGAAACTATGTATTGCTGTAGCCTTGCATGTTCACACGAGGGATATGGACTTGCCTCTGGAACATATTATGTCGATCCATTGTTGGCCAACATTGTTAAGCAAAATGTTACACGTTTTCCTTTTGAGATGGCTAGACTTGCTTTGGATATTGCTGGGGGGATTGTGGGCACTCTGCCTTCTGAAAAGGACTTGAATCATCCGAAACTCCAAAAGTATTTGGACAAATATTTAAAGGGGCAGAGCTGAGGTTCCGACTGCACATAGAATCCGCATTCTAAGACTAATCGAGAATCTGGCTATGGGCACTGGTTTGATAGAGGATTTACATGGTGCGGGATCTTCTCAAACGCAAAGAATAATGATATCGCGGTTAACGGATCTGGAGGCAAAGAAAGCTCTTGCTAGAACACTTGCAGGTATCGGGAAGTGTGAAAATAAGTTATTCATAGGAGTTTTTACTAAATTTTAATCTGATACTGTTTATACTTCCACATGTAACCTAGGGCGCTGACACATTGTTCAATGGAGTTGTATACAGGTACTTTTTCTGCTTCAAGTTGGACGGTCCACGCCTCAACTGTGTCTTTAAATCCTAATAAGTAGGTTAAGATAGGTTTTCCTTCAACATTGATTTCTTTTAAATATCGCGCAGCATTTTTCAAATCGACATAAGGGATAAGTCGTGGTACGGCTACAAATAGAATTATTATGCTGTCAACATTTTTATCCTTAAGGGTTGCTTCAACCGCTATTCTTATGCTTTCTTCGGGTCCTACAGCTTCGAATAGAGGTTCAATATCGACAGGATTATTCACGGTCGCCCACGAGGGCATATTTTCTCCTATCTTGTTAAGCGTTTCTTTACTTAGTGGTGCTAATTGTAATCCTTGTTTAGAGCATTCATCCGCAGCTATTACTCCTCCTCCTCCTGTAACAGTGACTATTGCGACTCTGTTTCCTTTCGGTAACGGTTGTAACGCAAAAGCTTTAGTTATGTCTAAGAGTTCTTCAAGATCACCTTCAACTCGTATTACGCCAGTTTGTTTACATGCAGCATCGAATATTTCGTCTTTAACTGCCAATGAGCCTGTATGGGACAGTGCGGCTTTTGCACCAAGAGAGGTCTTTCCAGATTTAAGCACTAGCGTGGGCTTAATTTTAGCGATTTTTTTGAAAGCTTCGAAAAGTTTCCTTCCATCTTTCACACCTTCTAAGTACATGGCAACTACCTCTGTATCTCGGTCATCGGCTAGATACTCCAAAATTTCAGCATCATCTACATCACACTTGTTTCCAAGACCTACAATTTTACTTATTCCAAAAGGTTGTTCAGACATTATAGACCAAAAAGCCGCTGCTGCAAAGAGTCCTGTTTGTGCAATAAAAGCTACATTTCCCTTCTTGAACTCTGGTAGAGGCGCAAAAGAAGTTGTAAAATTATTAGAGGTGTTCAATATCCCTGTTGTGTTTGGTCCAATAACGCGAATTCCAGCCTTTTTTGCAATATTTACTACTTCTTCTTCAATTTTTTCACCTTTTTCTCCCGCTTCACGAAATCCTGAGGAACAAATCACCACACCTCTTACATGTTTTGATGCACAGTCTCTCATTACCTCTGGAACATTAGTCGCTGGAACTATTATTATCGCTAGATCTAGATCATCTTCTATTATGTTTACCCTTGGATAAGCCTTTAATCCCAGTATTTTCTCTGCATTTGGATTAACAGGATACACCTTGCCTTCAAATCCTAAATCAAGAAGATTCTTCAATAATGAATGTCCAAACTTAAACGGGTTGCGTGATGCACCAACAACTGCTACGCTTCTAGGCTCAAAAAAACATTCCAGCTCAGAAGGATCTACTGCATTTTCACTCATATTCTCCACCGAAGTTTTAAGCGATAATGATAAATTAGCAAGAACATTAGTTTTAATACATTTCGTGGAATAATAACGCTTTTCAACAACAAACAGGCACATATATTTTAAAGTATGCTCTTTGATGGCCTTGTTTTTCTTGAAAGATAAAAAAGGGATTTGTGGATGTTTTTATTCTTTCTCGATGACCGTGGCTACCCCTTGACCTCCTCCAATACAGGCTGTTGCTAAACCTAGCTTTCCATACTCATTTTCGAGAATCCTTGATAAAGTTCCTACAAGTCTGGCTCCTGTAGCTCCTAATGGATGGCCGATCGCTATTGCTCCCCCCTTGACATTAACCTTTTCCGGGTCAATTCCAAGTTCCTTTATACTCCACAATGTTACAATGGCAAATGCTTCATTAATCTCCCAGAAATCGATGTCTTTCACGCTTAAGCCTGCACGTTTGAGGGCTATTTTGCTAGCAGGTACTGGTCCTTTACCCATCACAGCTGGATGAACTGCTGCCCATCCCATCGATTTAATAGTTGCCAGTAAGTCTAGCCCAAGCGCTTTTGCTTTTTCTTTGGAGGCAATTAAAACACATGAAGCTCCTGCATTTAAGGGTGAAGAATTGCCTGCTGTTATTACTCCGTCAGATGTAAATGCTGGGGGAAGGCTTTGAATTTTTTCTAGGGATGTGTCTGGTCTTACACTAAGATCTTTGTTGATGGTTTCTGTTGTTCCGTCTGGACTGGTTACGGTTATAGGTAATATTTCGCCATCAAAGAATCCTTCATTTTGTGCCTTTGTTGCTAGTTGATGGCTTCTTAATGCCCATTTGTCCATGTCTTCTTTTGTTATGCCATGTTTCTGTGCTCCTTCCTTGAAAAGTTTTTCAGCGGTTAAGCCCATGATAAATCCTGTTTCCATTTCATACATTTTATACTCTTCTTTCTCGATTAAATCCATGGGAGGGTTTATCCACGGGTTCTCCCCCATAGGCACATGAGTCATGTGTTCCAATCCACAAGCAATCACCAGATCAGCGTTGCCCGTCATTATTTCCATGGCTCCTAAATGAATAGCACTCATAGAAGATCCGCATTGTCTATCAATGAATACTGATGGCACTTCTACGGGAAGCTTGGCAAGCATAATCACAGATCTTCCACCATAAGTCCATTGCTCCCAAACTCCGAAGGCGCATGCTACAACAACTTCGTTTATTTCTGAAGGATTTATTCTTGTTCTTTCTATGATTTTCTCGATTAACATAGCGGCTACATGATCCATTCTTAGAGGATTAAATTTGTCTCTTTCTGGCTGTTGAGGTCTAGATCTTGAAAAAGGAGATCGTAGATAATCGGCTATTATTACTTTTTTCATCTTGTATCCCCTTCGAAAGATCTTAAGAATTGTGTCTCTAAGATATTTTAATTTAACTTTCTTGTATAATGTTTATATATCATACGATTCTGAGATTGGAAATCGAAAATATTTTCCAATGATTATTTTTTGCGTTCAATAAGAAAAACTTAAATTTTCTAACCCTTCATTCATAAGGGTAAGGTGAATAATAATATGGGAAGAGTTATGGATGGCTACAAGGAATTAGCTAAAAAGGCCAATGAGGTTGATGAAGCCAAGGGACTTATGGCAGGATGGAACAAAGTTATACAATTTGTTGTAGAGGGAGAAGGAGAGTTCTACATCAAATTTGAAAATGGAACTGCTACCTTCCATGAAGGAAAGCATGAGAAGCCCGATGTAACTCTAAAAGGGCCTGAGGAGGTCTTTTATAAAATGGTGACACGTGAGTTAGATGCTACTCGAGCTTACTTTGCTAAACAATACACTATTGAGGGATCCATGGCCGATGCAATGAAGTTTGGGAGAATCGGTACTGCTGTTGCAAAAACGTCTTAAAAATTATTAAGTATTTTTCCCTCTTTTTTTAAAGAATTCTTTGAATAATATGTACTTGCTTTATTCTTTTATTCGCCTCTCTGAAGCCATAAAATTACAGTTATACACCATAAATAACCAAATACAACTGCTGTGATACTCCCAAAAAGGCTGTATCCTAAACCAAGAAGTGTTGCTGGAATATTTAGAGTAAGATATCCAAATATTATAGAAATAGTTATTATAGTAGAAGTTTCAAAATAGGCTTTCATTAAACCTGTCCCTTCAAATGCTAATATTATACCTGACAAACTTGTTAACAAACCAGCCAAGATGGGATCAATAGCCAATGGTTTTTTGTTTTCGATGATAAAGGAGATGCCATGTCCACTCGCGAGACTATATAACCCCAGTGCACTTATAAGAGCTCCAAAGATGATGGATGTGATACTTACTCCTTGTAATAGGTTTAAGTATAAATTTTTGGTATCGATGTTTTTTGAAATTTCTTTTAATATAGATGGAACGGTTTTTATTTTTTCCATCAATCAATTCTCCATGTAGCCAGATAACAAGAGAGAATAACTTATTGTTTTTGTTAGACTCTTAAATTTTTTGATCAAGTTGACAGTTTAAAAATTTCTTCCCTAAGTCTTTTATGATCAACTTTACCGACGTCTGTTTTGGGCACTTCACCACGAAATTCTATGATTTTAGGAACCTTGTAATGTGCAAGCCTTTCTTCACACCATTTTATAATTTCTTCTTCGGTTATTTTACCTCTATAATCTGTCTCTGGGACCACTATGGCTTTAATTTTTTGTCCTACCTCAGGATCTGGTACACCTATAACTGCGGCTTCTTTAACTTTTGGATACTTATATAAAACTTCTTCTATTTCATGGGAGTAGACTGATAACCCTTTGTATTTTATAAGGTCTTTTTTGCGTTCTACGAAGTAGAAGTATCCTTCTTCATCCATTTTTACCATGTCACCGGTTCTGAACCATCTCATGCCTTTTGCCTCGAAAAAGCATTTAGCGTTTTCTTCCGGCTTGTTCAAGTATTCTTTCATTATTTGAGGTCCGCTTAGAACAAGTTCGCCTACTTCTCCTGGTGGTAGGAACTCATTTTTATCAGGATCTGCAACAGCTGCATATGTTCCTGGTAATGGAATACCGAAAGATCCAGGCTTATTTCTTTTTGGAGGGTTTGTGTGTGATACAGCAGAGGTTTCTGTAAGGCCATATCCTTCATGTATTTCTCTTCCCGTAAATTTTAACCACATTTTTCTTGTTGCTTCGTGTAAAGTGTCAGCTCCGCAATAAAGATATTTTATTTTCTTCCAGTTTATTCTCTTCGTTTTAGGGTGATCAACCAAATACTTGTAAAGTGTGGGGACTCCATAGAATAGTGTT